>JADMIO011624571.1_pt1 | contig 82691 bp, 84 predicted proteins | sample 8958161 | NCBI WGS metagenome assembly JADMIO01 (sample SAMN16585339, study PRJNA669376) | soil metagenome | isolation source: Crop rotation soil | place: USA: Cullars Rotation, Alabama | collected 2011
CGCGACTTCAAGTCACGTGAATTCCAAGCTTCGGATCCCACTGTGCTGGAAAGTCCCGGAGAAACTGAATATGAGATAAAAGTTGAATCGTCAGCATTAGCACTATAAGTTACTGTTGAGGAATCCTGGCATACTGTTGTTGGGCCGGCATTGAAAACTGGCGTTCCTACTGTTGGGGTTACCGTTACAGATCTGGTACCGATTTTTGGGCCGTTACAGCCTTGTGCAGTTGCAGTGATAATAGCTGTCCCGTTAAAATCGGCATCCCAATTCATCACACCATTTGTCGAACCAATAACTCCAGCTTCAACCGGTGAAACCGAATAAGTAATGCTTGTGTTATTTGATGCGTTTGCAGTATAAGTTTCATTAGCTGCATCCTGGCAAACCGTAGTATCTCCACCGCTAAAGCTTACGTTACCTACCGTAGCAGTTACCGTTACATTCCTGATAGCCGTTTTTGGGCCGTTGCATCCAGCTGCCGAAGCGGTTATTGTTGCCGTTCCGCTATAGGTTGAACTCCAGTTCATTATTCCTGATGTTGAACCAATCGTTCCAGCGGTTCCAGGAGAAACCGAATAAGTAATTCCCGTTGAATTTGTAGCATGAGCCGTATAAGTCTCATCCGCAGCATCCTGGCAAACGCTTGTCGCTCCAGTTGTAAAACTTGGTGTTCCTACTGTTGGCGTAACTGTTACTACCCTATCAGCAGTTGTTGGACCGGCACAACCTGTCGCAGTAGCGGTAATTGTAGCCGCTCCGCTAAATGTACTGCTCCAGTTCATTACTCCTGATGTTGAACCTATTGTTCCTGCTGCAGCTGGCGAAACACTATAAGATATAGTTGTTGAACCTGTTGCCGTAGCATTATAAGTTGTATCCGCAGCATCCTGGCAGACAGTAGTTGCCCCTGTTCCAAAGCTTGGTATTCCAACATTTGGATTTACGGTTACTGAACCTGGTATATTAGAAGAAATACAACCCGTCACACTATTTGAAACATTAAACGTTGAAGGTGTAATAGTGCCCGGTGTTGCTGGCGAGCTTAAGGTGAGCACAATTGAACTTGGTGCTGCGTTAAGTGCTCCATTCGTAACTGATGTAATTCCGGTTCCAGATATAGTATATAAATCAGGTGCACCTGTCAAAGCCGTGTATGGCAATGAAACCGAAGTTGCTCCGGAACAAAGTGTCGGAATTGTACCAAAAGTGATTGTTGGTGCTGTACAGCCTGAAGTTCCCACAGTAATATATCCTGTTGTTCCAGCCGTGAAATAAGTATTGTTTTTATGAACCGTTGGAGTTGCCGATGTACTCGTGCTACCAAATTTGGCAGCCGAAGTTCCAAGGCCTCCAAGGGTTAATGTACCTGCAGTATTTGTTGTCAGTGAACCAAAATTAGCTAAGGCACCTGATGCAATAGAAAGATTTCCGCTGATAATCCCTGCCTTGTTAAAGGTTTTTGTTCCTCCTGATAAGGCAAGATTGTTAAAGTTAATTGTTGATGAAGAACCTCCAATAGTTTGCCCAACTCCATTAAGTGAAATAGTTCCCGAACCCGGAACAAAAGTTCCACCGTTGTTGGTCCAGTTTCCTGAAATCAAATGTGTAAATGATCCTGCGGTCAATGAGCTTCCACTATTGATTGTAACAGCGTTCGCTGTAATGGCAGCATTTAAGGTAACTGATCCGCCAGTATTTGCAATAGTCAGATTATTAATTGTCGTGTTAGAGAAATTGGCATTCTGGTTTGCAGCTCCATCAAAAGTATAATTAGCAGCATTATTCAATGCTTTCGTTCCTATAGATGATGAAAGAGAACCCGATGTTCCGGAAAATATACCATTTGTATTTCCAGTAATAAATGTTGCTCCGGAAGCAAGTGTAAATGTTCCCGAGTTACCACCTAATACAGTAAATGTTTGCACATCCAGAGTTCCATTTACAGTCATAGAACTTGTTGGACTTGATGCTGTACCGATTGTTAATGAAGAAGTCAATTGAACGACTGCTCCTGAATTTACGGTTATGTTATAGTATTCAGTACTCGAGGAAGCTGCTATGCTTACTGTTTGTGTTGATCCTGTACCATTGAATACCAAACCTCCATTTACGGGATCTGCAGAGGTATAAAATCTTCCGGTAGTTCCGGTTTTTGAGAAATTCCCAGAAACCCTGAATTCATTGTTTTTAATACTGTTTCTGTTACCGAAATCAATTATACCGGTAGATGAATTTGCCGTACTTGAAGATGTAAAGTTAATAGTCTGGAATATAGATGTATTTGCTACAGCTGCACCGCCAGTATCCATTCTAATGCTTGCCGTACCTGAAAGTGTTGTTCCTGTTGCTCCATTTACAGTAGTTGCAGCTCCTGTTCCGTTAGAAGTGGTCTGCATATTAAAGACACTGCTTCCTGACATGGTAAAATTACCTGTAACAGTAAGGCTATGCGCAGTATTGCTCGTATTCTGATTGTAAGTTCCGCCAGTCTGGATATAATTACCCGAAACGGTTGTATTAATTCCCTGTGAAATGGTTCCTGTAACGGTAAGATTAGGGAAAGCTGTTGACGAAGATCCGCCAATTGTTCCCGTACCTGCCATGGTAACAGTTCCAGTTCCACCAACAGTTCCACCATTATTGGTCCAGTTTCCATTTACGGTAATACTTGAATTAATAGTTTTTGTGCCAGAAGCTGAAAATAAAAAGTCGGTAAAAGTAAATGTCCCGGCTCCGTTAATCGTTTGGGTTGAACCGTTAAAGATAACATCCATGTCACCCGAACCATCATTAAATGTTCCGGCGTTTGAAAGGTTGCCACCAATATTAAAGGTATGCCCTCCATTTCCGTTTGCTGTTATGGACGCTCCGGCGTTTACCGTTACGGCTCCACTCACAGTCAAAGTCCTGTTGGTATTACCATTAAATGTTAATGATCCGCTGGTTCCTCCGCCAATCGTTAATGAAGCGACCGTGTCGTCAATGTTAAGAAGCACATTAGCTCCATTACCAATAACAACGTTATCGCTGTTTGACGGCAAAGTATTCCCGCTCCAGTTGTTGGCATCGCCCCAGTTGTTGGTTCCTGCTCCTCCATCCCAAGTTTTTTGGGCAAAGGCATTCTGAATTCCAAAAAAGAATACAAAGAATAAAAATGATTGAATGAAAGCTGTAGTAAAACGCTTCTCACCCAATCGTGTTGATTGAGTAGTTGTTTTCATAGTAAGTGTAGGTGTTAATTGATGCTAAGGTATCTAGCGATGTCGGAAATCAGCAAAAAACTCGTTGAGGGAATCATAAATCGGACTAACTTCATAATTTTTAGCTTTTTTGAGTTCAAAAATCATCAAAATTATTTGCTAAGTGCTGATATATAAGGAATTACAAAAAATATAAAACACGATTAAGTGCAAAAAACGCATGACGAAAAGCACTAAAAATTAACATTTTTCCTATGTTTTTTAGCCAGCCAGATGAGTTTTTGACATAAACAGGAAACGTATTTTTGTATATTAGTGGCATTAATCCAAATTTCAAATCATGAAAAGAGCTTTCTCGTTTCTTATCTTAATAGCATTGCTCAGTTCCTGCAAAAAGGAGAAAAGTGTTGCGGATTCCTTTAAGGAAGATGTTGATGCACTATGTAAGGAAAGCTTCAGGGTTTTCGAAGGCAAGGTTGTGGTTATACTAGCCGATTCATTGGATCCAAAGTCATCAACAATAAGATTACAGGACTACACCAGGCACAATGCTTCCTTTATTCCGATATTCTCTTCAATGGAAAAGTTTGAGGAATCTTCGCAAGGACAGGTTAAGAACAAGGTAATTGCAATAGATGGCATTCTTTTGCTTTCTATTTTGAGAGGGGATGAAATGCTCTACCTGAATCCGGACCTGCAAGGCGGGTTCAATTTTAAGGCAAGTGCCCCAATAAAGATTTATGAGAAAGAAATCGAGCAGCTAAAAGCGAAACACGATAGTTTAAAGAAATAAAAGAAAAGCCTAAACATTTTGTTTAGGCTTTTTAGATCTTAAAATACTCCAGTGTAGTTTACAAAAGCGACTTTTCCATCGGAGTAATATTGTGCAAAAAGCAATCGCTTGGTATCCGGAAAGTAATTACAAAGCTGGTGGATGTAGGTGCCATTGCCAATATAGCTTCCATTACGGTCAACAATTTCATCGTCGTCGTCCCTATCTGAATAAACATAATCAGGGAATCGCAATTTTTGGGTTTCTGTTTTATAAGTAGGCCCAACCAATTGGTTGAAAGCCGCGTGTTCTGTAATTCGGTGATTTACTTCAGTAAAGAAAAAGGTATTGATGTAGTAGTCTCCTTTATAGTTCAATACGCCAAAATTAGAAACCAGCTCATTATTAAACGGAATTCCATTCGGAACTATTTTATTGACATTAGTTACTTTTCCGGCCCTGTCCATCACAATCAAAGTACCTGAACCAAATGAAAACACCGGATCATTGAAACGTGGATCGTTCTTGAAACTGTCTAAAGTCGAAGGCTTGGTTCCTGTTTGGTAATTACATTCCATAAACAAATCAATCTGATTGTCCTTTACATTTACATAATTGTATCTCACATCCTTAATATCCTTGATTCCAGGGAAAATATTGACTTCATCGTTATTGATTATCCTACCACCATCAAGATCGTATAACATGATGTTGCTGTAAGCCCATTCCCTGTAACTTGCCTTGAAGTTAAGCGCAATAAGGTAATCCTGCGTACCAATTGTGATTGCTATAGGTCGCGCGATTTTAATTTCAGCTCCAAGTTCCTTATCAGTTTCACCTTTGGCATCAACAACCAATAAACTGTGTTTGGCGCCTTTGTCCACTACCCTTTTTACAAAAACCAGTTTGCCGGAATTGGTCATTGCCATATCTCCGGAATAATATTCCATTGGGAAAGTCACGGTCTTTTGGAAAACCACATCAAAATTGCCATTCAATATTGTACACTCATTAACTTCAGCAATCTTTCTGTTTGAAAATTTACTGTAAACAACGCCATAATATTGACCATTTTGTGAAGCGACTACATAAGCCGTACCCGATTTTGAAATGCTTTCAAAGGTGTAACCTGCAATAAGTGTCGTCGTAAACGTATCGGTGTTTTTGTCAAAAACGATTCGGTGAATTTCCTTTTTCTTGGTTTTGTTTGAATAGCTGTCGGTAAAAATTACGACTTTATCCTTGCCAAGTTCATAAGTTCCCAAACAGTTATAAAGCGTGTAGGTATCTTTATTTGGAAAGTTTTCCTTGAAGGTGTTAACCAGTTTGTTCTTTTGGTCAAATTTTCGGATGATTACAGCATGCTGTGGCATCATTCCGTGTTTATTGGCCACCGTCATCAGGTAATGATTGTAGTTGTCGGCCATGACAATTTTCGGATCTTCTTCGGTTTTTACATCATAATCAAATTTTGGCCCCCAATCTGTTTTTACTTGTGCAAACAAAGGTGAGGTAGCGATTAGCATTAGCAATACTGTAATTCTGAGCTGTTTTTTCATGGGATTAACCTTTATAGATTCCGTTTTCAAATTGTTTTAATTCTGCTTTCTCATCGCTGGACAAATCCATATAGATGATGTTTTCCTGAAAATCATTCAAATATTTTTCAGCTTCTTTTTTATTGCCTAAAGCGATATTCAATCGGATAAGATTGAAATAGATATACGCAGAAATCTTTGCATTCAAATCGGCTTTCTTGTCCTTGTAGTCAATTTTGGTCAGTGTTTCTTTCCAAATGTCAATGCCTTTTTGCATTCCGGTCATTGCAGCTGCAGTCATTTCAGCGTTTTCCGGGTTTAGTTTTCTCAGATTTGTTGCTACATAAATAGAAGCTTTTTCCAAATCATCATATTTGCCTTTATTCTTTACGGTGCTGATTTTAATTGACGGATTCACCCAACGCAAACCAAAATTATCATCCAAAAATGCATTCACATGATTGATTACTTTGGTCAAATAATATTTTTCTTCCAAAGGCTTGTTAAGGTTATTGGACGGCGTAGACGACAACAATTTGAATTCCTGGAAAAATGTAGTGTTTATTTTTTCAGCACCACCCACTTTTACGATAAGCTTAGTCGGCTGATTCGCAAAAGTCTGGCCAGCATTGTCCTGAAAGCTCATTCGCTTGATATCCAACGTTACATCCACATAATTGCCTTCTCTCGAAAATCCGGTAATGGCAATTTGTGATGCCAAAACCTCATTGTCAACAATGATGTAATTGTTCAAATCCGGTTGGTGGTATTCCGGTGGACTTGGCTTGATGTATTGTGGCTTGGTTGGAGTTACTAATTTTGGTTCCTTTCCTTGATCAGCAACAGCGAGGCGCTCCAATAAAGTCATGTTTTTATATTGTTCCGACTCTAATTTGTATTTCTCCTTTGCTTTTACAACATCCTGATCGTAGTTGGCAACCCGTTTTTTATATTCTACCTCACTTTCAGCGACCACTTTATCGTAGTTTTTTAATTCAGCCTGGAAATCAACTTTCGACTGCGCGATAATGTCATCTGTCTTTAATGTGTACGGCGAAGTTACTTTCACTTTAAAGGTTCTGTTCGCGACTTCAATAGGATATTTCGGAGTTACCGGCAAGCGGAAATCAACTTTTTCGGAAGTAATGCTCTGTGCCTGAACAGCGCCGCTAAATCCGGTGAATAAAAATAGTAATGTTCTAAATCTCATAGTTTTAATAAATGGTTGGCCAAATGTAATGGTAATTAGCTTCCCAAATAAACGAATCGCAAAATAATTAAGCAAATATTAAAATTTGGCAAAAAGCATTGATTTACAGTTTGGTTGATAAAAAAACTATATTTACCGCAACTTAAAAACAATAATTATGAAATTATTTAAAAAATCAATCGCGGTTTTACTTTTGGTAACAGTTGGACTGCTTACCACAAATTGTAGTTCAAGTGATAGCGGCGGTGGAAATGGCGGCGGCGGTTCCTTTTACCTGAAATGTAAAGTAAACGGAGTACAGTTTACCTGTACGGACCCAATGGTAATCAACTCATTGGCAAAAACAATCACGGCAATCAGTGACAATAATGACAGTCATCAGGAATTGGTTAGCTTATGGCTGCCTTTGAATGCTGGTGTTGGGACACATACAATTACGGAAGAACCATCAAATGTTGATTCTTACGGTGCAAGCTATACTGATTTTGACAACGACAGAGCTACAGTTGATGCGTCTGGAACAATGACTATCACTGAAGTTAATGCCGATGTCATTAAAGGAACTTTCTCGTTCACTTCTCCTGACGGGGATGGAAATACTATTACGGTTACTAATGGGACTTTTAGGACGGAGAATGTTATTTCAAACTAATATTACTTCAAACTAAAACAAAAAAGCGAAAGATGATTCATTCGCTTTTTTTATATTATAATAATCCGTTGTATTTCCTAATAAACCATTCGGCTGCAAGCGAAATGGCAATCAACACTAATAGCCAGATCCAGTCGATTAGTGGTGATTTCTTGACTAAGGTTTTTTGAACTGCCTTATAAGTGTCATCAGCCAGAAGCTGTTTTATCAAAGTATCTGATTGATTTGCCAGATAAGCTTTTCCTTTGGTTTGATTCGCCAATTGGTTCAGTTTGTTCCAATCCGGATTTACGAATTGCTTTTCGATATCAAAATCGAGTACTTCAAAACTACCACTGTAGGCAGAATTCGAGTTGAGTTCCTTTACGGTAAACGAATAATTCCCTGTCGCCAATCCGTCAAGGTTAACCTTAAAAGCATTCGAGGTTCGGAGCAGATCATAATGCTTTACCTGTTTGGTCTTGCTGTTTACAACAGAAATCGTCAAACGTGCCTTTTCATCCAGTTCGTAGTTTTTATTGAAATACTGAGCTGTAATTTCGATGCCTTCGCCCGAATTATAAAAGCGCTCATGATTGACCACTAAAGATTTTCGCGCATTATTTGACGCTAAATATTGGATTGTTTTATCTAAAAAAACATCAAAATCGGCAAAGCTTTTCTGAGCCAGATAACTATCGGCTCTCCATTTCCAGATGTTTTCGCCAAAAAGGAAGGCGTTTCTTTTTCCCTGATTCTCAGTAAAGGCCAGTAACGGCTGATTGGTTGGGATATTGTGAATTGTTGATGACAACAAAACATTTTCATTTCCGGTGGCAGTAATGGTTCCGAATTTGTTTTCCAACGGTGGAAACTTTTCAAACCCAATATTATCCAAGGCAAACAGATTAAACTGGCTATCAAACGAAGCAAGATAATCTTCTTTTTGCCCGCTCATCTTAAAGTCATAGACATCCTGATTCTGATTGAGGAAATTGTAATCAGTATCGTTTCCGGTAATGATCCAGGTATTGATTTTGGCATTCTTGTTTTGGTCGAAAATGGATTTGAATTCCCCATTTGGCTGGTACAAAATCAAAACATTATAATTGTTTAACGAATTGACTTGATTTGGTTTAAGTATGCTTACTTTTCGCTGTGCATTAGCTTCGATGCTGCGTTTTATTGCTCCTAAATCAGGATGTGCGATTGCGGAAATCAAAGCTACTTCCGTTTTTTGATCGATAACCTCTACCGCAAAATTCTTGATGTTGTTATAAGTATTTTTCTCCTGTTCCTTTGATGAAATCGTCGCCTTTAAAATCTGTAATCCAACTTTATCTGTTGGCAATAAGACATTGAGCGTTGCCGATTTTCTGGATGGCGAAAAAGCAACGGTTTGTTCATTCAGCACGCTATTTCCCTGCGTAATCTTGAAAGTAGCATTGATGCTTTTGGTTCCGGCATAATTCAGGAAAACTTCAACTGGGAATTTGTTTTTGTGGAATGCGTATTTGTTGACATTCAGCTGCGAAACCCTTAAATCCAGATAGGTTGCCGTATCGCCGACAACCAAAGGATAGACCTTATTATCAGGATTAAAGCCAAAGACATAATCCTCACCCGAAGTCTGGTTTCCGTCAGAAATCAGGACTGTTGGGAAATATTGGTTTTTGTAAATGTTTTTTAGGCTTTTTGCCGCGATATCAATATTGGATTGCTTTCCTTTAAAATCGATAGTGTCTGCTGGTAAAAAATCGGCATCAAACTGATAAGTCTGAACATCAAATTTTTCAGCCAGATCGCTGTTTTCAGAAAGTTTCTTAAACACTTCCATTGCAGCCTTATCCGCTTTCAAATCAGCTATCGATGCTGAGTTGTCTATTATGACTGGCAATGGGGTTTTAACCGTTTCAACCGTTTTCCTTGTAATTATCGGATTAATCAATAACAGTAATAACCCGAAGATGCTGAAGAAACGCAAAAAAGCCAAAAGCAGGTTCACTTTCGACTTGCTTTTGACTTTATAAATATATTGATAAAATGATAAACCAGCAGCAATTAGTATTGATACAAGTAATAACAGGATTGTTGTGGTATTCATTTATTGATTTGGATTTTAAGTAAGCATTCCACCATCAACATTCAACACTTGCCCAGAAACATAAGCGCTCATGTCTGAAGCAAAGAAAAGACAGGCATTTGCCACATCTTCCGGAGTTCCACCGCGTTTCAACGGAATGGAATCCCTCCAGCCCTGAACTACATCTTCATTTAATTTTGCAGTCATTTCAGTTTCAATGAATCCCGGAGCAATGGCATTGCAACGAATATTTCTTGAACCCAATTCCAATGCAACTGATTTGGTAAAACCAATCATACCGGCTTTGGAAGCAGCGTAATTAGCCTGTCCGGCATTGCCTTTTACTCCAACAACACTGCTCATGTTTACGATAGAACCTTTACGGTTTTTCAGCATGATCTTTTGAACTGCTTTGGTCATATTGAATACCGATTTCAGGTTGATTTCAATTACCTTGTCAAAATCTTCTTCTGACATACGCATCAAAAGATTATCCTTTGTGATTCCGGCATTATTGATTAGTACATCAACGTTACCAAATTCTGCGATTACATCGTCAACCAGCTTTTGGGCTTCGTTGAAATCGGCAGCATTTGATTTATATCCTCTGGCTTTGATTCCTAAAGCCGATAATTCATTTTCTAAAGCCAAAGCTGATTCTGCAGACGAACTATAGGTAAATGCAACATTTGCTCCGTGCTGGGCAAATACTTTAGCGATTCCACTTCCAATTCCCCTACTCGCGCCTGTGATGATGGCTACTTTTCCTTCTAATAATTTCATAGGTTAGATTATTTACACTTTAAAATTTCTGTTTACAAATATAAACTAATAAAAAAGCTTTTAAAAAACTTGTTGTAAAAAAACCCGAATAGTTTTTCAATATCCGGATTAAATTTGGTTGGTTTAGCATTTTAGAAATCAAAAAGTCTAGAAATTAACGGCAGTATCAAAAAAAATCTTAAAATTGCCCATGGCAAATCTGCAAAACCCTTTTGAAGAACTATACCACGAGTACAAAAAACTCGTGTTCAATATGGCATTGCATTACCTCCAAAACATAGAAGATGCGGAAGAAGTCACGCAGGATGTGTTTGTGAAAATCTATCATTCGCTTGAAAATTTCAACCAGCAATCATCCTACAAAACCTGGATTTACCGGATTGCCATTAATCAGTGCCTGGATTTCGTAAAGCAAAAAAACAGCAAAAAACGCTTTTTCATTTTTGGAAAAAAGAGCCAAAAAGAACAGGAATACCTCAATGCAACCACATTTGAACATCCCGGAATTTTGATGGAAAATAAGGAAGATGCCGCAATCCTCTTTGAAGTCATCAATACCTTAACCGAAAATCAAAAGACTGCTTTCCTGCTGTCCAAGCTGGACGGGCTTAGCAATCCCGAAATTGCTGAGATTATGCAGCTCAGTGTGTCTTCTGTGGAATCTTTGCTCTTTAGGGCGAAAGCGACGCTTCAGGAACGATTGGGAGAAAAATTTAAACATTACCGCAAGAAAAAATAAAAACATTCGTCTATATGGATATGGAAAAAGAAAACTGGATAGAGAAAATTTTGAACAGTACTAACGGAATTACAAGTGTAGCGCCAAGTGACGACCTATTCTCGAGGATCCAGCAAAAGATTAAAAAAGGAGAAACGGTTTCGCCTAAAACCGTTTGGATGGTGGCCGCTTCCATTGCGGCTTTGCTTATTTTGAATATTTTACTGATCAATTCCAAGTCAGGCAAAACAGAAAACACTACTACAGCTTATTTGGAACAGACTGTCAATACAAATAATCAGTTATACTAATATGGAAAAGACAAAATTATTAACCGTAGCAGTAATCGGTTTATTGGTAATCAACTTGGGAACATTGGGATTCCTGATTTTTGGTGGGCCAAAAGACCACAGGCCACCACACGGAGATAGGCCTGAACCAAAAAAAATAATCATTGACAAACTTCATTTTGACGGCAATCAGCAAAAGGAATATTCCAAGCTGATTCAATGGCATCGAAACGAAATTGAAAAACTGGATGGCAATATCCGCCAGGCAAAAAATGAACTGTATTCACAGTTAAGCCAGCCACAAGTAAATCCAAAAACAAAAGACAGTTTGATTGCTGCAATCAATTTAAATCAAAAACAAATTGAAGCCACGCATTTCAAGCATTTTGAAGACATTAAAAAGCTTTGCCACAAAGACCAGATGGAATATTTTAACGCATTGACCGAGGAATTATCCAGGATCTTTGCACCAAAACCGCATGGCCCAAGGCATGATTAAAAAAGGATTTCATATTGCTTTCCTTTTATTTTTTTGTTTTACTGTTTGTTCTCAAAGTAAAAACGATTCCTTGGTATTGAATTTTCATTTGGAATTCAATAAACTTCCGCTTGAATTGAATAAGAAATATATTTCGGAAAGCAAGGATACTTTACTCGTTGAAACCTTTAAATGTTACATTTCCAATATTCGGATGGAGTACAATGACCATTCAATTTTTGTCCAAAAAGACAGCTACCACCTACTCGACTCCAATAATCCAAAGTCATTCCAGATTCCGGTAACCGCAAAAAATGATAGGCTGATTTCCAAAATCACGTTTACTATCGGGATTGACAGTGTTACCAATAATTCAGGCGCACTTTCCGGTGATTTGGATCCAATAAAAGGAATGTACTGGGCTTGGCAAAGCGGTTATATCAATATGAAAATTGAAGGTAAAAGCCCAAGCTGCAAAACCCATGGAAATGAATTCCAGTTCCACATTGGGGGTTACCTCCAACCTTATTATTCCATGCGTGAGATGCAATTTGATTTGAATAAAAAGGCCGATACAGATATCAATATCGGCATTGATTTGAATCGATTTTTTTCCAGTTTGAAACTTAAGGAATCAAATAGCGTCATGATTCCGGGAAGCGAAGCTATGAAGTTAGCAGATTATTGTGCCAAAATGTTTTATGCCCAATGAAACAGATTTGGAAATATATCGTTTTGATTGGCATTGTCCTGATTGTTTTTGGGTTCTCGGAACAGTTTACGACTCCGTTGTATTTGGAAATTCCGGATGGCTGGCCCAAACCGACTTACGATTTCACTAAAAATCCAGTAACCGAAGAAGGATTTCAATTGGGCCGAAAGTTATTCTATGACCCGATATTATCAAGGGACAAAACGATTTCGTGTGAGAGCTGCCATTCACCATTTACAGGATTTACCCATGTAGATCACAATGTAAGCCACGGAATCGATGGGAAAATGGGCAAGCGGAATTCGTTGGCACTCGTTAATTTGGCCTGGAGCAAAAACTTTATGTGGGATGGTGGTGTCAATAACCTTGAAGTCCAGCCGCTCAACCCGATAACCAATCCACTTGAAATGGATGAAAAGCTTGAAAATGTCATTGCCAAATTAGAACAAAGCCCAAAATACAAAGCTTTGTTTGCAAAGGCTTTTGGCGATGAAAAAATCACAACCCAGCGTATCCTGAAAGCTTTGGCTCAATTTACGGTCATGCTCAAATCTTCAGACTCCAAATACGATAAGGTAATGCGTCATGAAACAAACTTTACCGAATCGGAACAAAAAGGCTACCAATTATTTAAAACCAACTGTGCTTCGTGCCATACGGAACCTTTATTTACCAATAATGAATTTGAAAATAATGGCCTCGAACCAGACACTGCTTTTAAGGATGGAGGCCGAATTAAGATAACCCGGGATAAAAAGGATTCCTTGCTGTTCAAAGTCCCAACCTTAAGGAATATTGAACTGACCGGTCCTTATATGCATGACGGACATTTTAATAGCCTCGAAATGGTTTTGTTTCATTACACTAACGGTATTTTTGACACTCCAACTTTATCTAAACAATTGAAAAAAAAGATTGTTTTAGATAAGGAAAACAAAGAGGATTTGCTGAGTTTTTTAAGGACATTAACCGATAAAGGCTTTGCTGCTAATCCGAAATTCCAGTTTCCTAGATAATTTTTTTAAAAGTTGCGCAAGAAATAAAAATTTCTTTCGTCTAAGCATTTATACCAACCAAAAAGCAATTAATAACCATGGGTAAAAAACTTCTTTTATTAGTACTTCTTTCGAGTGCTTCTTATTCCCAAACCAATCCTATAATAACAAAATGGCTTAAAAATACGACCGGAATTACCGGCCGTCATTATGTTTCGGGCAATCCAACCCCTATAACAGATGCCGCGGCGGCCAATATTCAAAGCGTTAAATATTCGGCTAATTGGGTTTATGTCACTACCAATGGGATTCCGGCTTATATAACCGGTCCCTTTTTAGATGGCAATCCTTCATTGGCAACAAGCCAGAACGGCGCCATTTTTAAAATGCCGCTAAATCCGACCCAAAATACCGGAACACCAACGGCAACCACTGGGGGTAATATTGGTTTGTTTAAAAACGGGGTAGCCTTGTTTGATTATCGCGATGGTGCTTCCTGGCGAAATGCTTCAAACCAAATGTGCGGTGGCCCAACGGCAATGTGTATGGGAGACGGCGTTTGGAACAGGGATGCCATTCCGGCTGAACGTGCTGGTTTTGATTGTTCAAAAGCACATCCTGCAATGGGGAATTACCACCATCATCAGAATCCGAGCGCATTTAATCTGGATTTGGTTGTGATTTCGAATGTCTGCAGTACCTATCCTTCTGATGGTTTGTATGTAATCAACACTTCGGAGCATTCTCCCTTAATTGGATTTGCCTATGACGGATTTCCTATTTATGGTGCTTATGGTTATGCCAATACTGATGGAACCGGAGGCATTGTCAGGATAAAGTCAAGTTACCAGCTGCGAAATATTACGGTGCGTACCCATTATGCCGATGGAACCAACGTTACTGATGGCCCGGCTGTCAGTACAACCTATCCATTAGGATATTTTAGGGAAGATTACGAATACGTGGCACATCCCTCAGATCCAAGTTATCTTGATGTGCACAACGGAAGATTTTGCGTAACGCCGGAATATCCGGATGGAATTTACTGTTATTTCACTACGGTAGACGCAAATCATAACTCGGCATATCCTTATGCGGTGGGCCCGACATTCTACGGCAATAAAACAGCCGCTAAAGTTACTTCAATAACCGAAACCACAACCGACTATACTTTGGCTGTGGCCGATTATAATCTGTCAAAACTCAATATTAAAATCTATCCTAACCCTGCACAGGATTTCATCGCAATCCAATCGGATATGATCGAGGATAATCTGGCGGTGACATTGATAGATGAATTGGGTAAAACAATCCAAACCAATGAAATCCTACAAGGAAGCACACTAGCCATTATGGATTTGACTAAAGTGAATAATGGCATCTATTTTGTTAAAATAGCAAGTGCCAAGGATAATAAAACATTTAAAATAGTTGTTGATAAATAAGTTGAATTTTAAAAGTAGTAAGTAGTTAGTTATAAGCCATTCAGAAATGAAAACTCCCGGGATACCGGGAGTTTTTTTATAGTTAGAATGAAAATCCGATGTAAATGGTTTATTCCTTAATGAATTTGGTACTTGAAATTCCTTTATCGGTAATTACTTTGATAAAATACGTTCCGGTCTTTAAACCTGAAACATCAATGGCCTCATTTGGATTGGCTTCAACCCTGATTAATTGACCGAGTGTGTTGTAAATGCTCAGTGAGTTTATTGTGATGTTTTGCCTGTTGGTAATGGTCAAATTGTTTTTAGCCGGTACCGGTGACAGACTGAAAGCCGAATTAAAATCAAAATCGGTGGTATTAAGCGCATTGACTACAGTCGTTGTTGCAGTGTTGGTAATGACCGGGAAATTGTAATCAAAATAAATGCCGGCGGTATTACTGAAGGTATCGCCTACTACCAATGTTGGTTTGGTCTTGATCTTGAAAAATACATAACCGTCATTATTGGCATCGTCAAACGGCAGGTTAATATTTTCAAAAAGGAATTCCGCCTGATTGGTATTTACAATTCGCGTAACAAAAGGATGGCTTGCCCTTAATGGCGTTAAGGTTGAGATATCATATTTTGCAGTATCTATTATATCTTTTACGACAATATTTTCGGCTGCGAATGTTCCTGTATTTTCAAAGCGGATCATGTAGTGCACATATTCGCCTACATCTTCGGCCAAAACCATTGGTCCTTCGGTACAGGTTTTATCATTTGGATCTTGACTTGCGACTACAATTTGCCTTAAACCATTCATATTGTCGCTCGAATATTCATCAGCAATCGGAGTTATGGTAGCGTAAAACTTAATTAAATCACCAGCGTGAACAGGAAGTGTTTCCATAGGTGAATTGATGTTCAGCGTAATTTCGATTTCACGGATTTCAAATGGAAGCAGATTGGCATAATTCCAATTTAAGAGGCTAAAGCTTTGACTATCCTGCACTGGTGTTGCAGCAACAAAATCCATATAATTATCTTCAAAGGAAAAAGTAATAACCCCGGACATAGTCTGGTTTCCTTTATTTCTATAGATTACTTTATACCTGGAATCAAAACCAGGCCTTGCAGGTGTCAAGGGGATTATGAATACTTCAACATCGGAATGATTGCCATTGGGTGTCAGGCAGAAATTTTGCAAAAATGGGCTTGGACTAGCCGGAAACGTTGCAGTAGCAGTTGGAGGTGAAACATTAAAATAGCTTGGATTCTCTAAAACGGGTGAAAAAGTGTAAGTTCCTTCGGGTACCGCAATTGATGCGACACCAACGTTTCCGGAAATCATTGCCTGATTTGTAGTTGTTCCGGTAACGTTGTACCTTAGATAGGGAACAAAAGGATCGGAAGAATCACAGCCATTGCCATTGGTGTCAACAGTGTTTGTCCCTTGGAAAGTATAATAAACACCACCAGGTGTAAAGGAACAATAATTATTGACCTGGCACAAAGTATATCCCCATGAGGCGGCGCTAGACTGAAAAGCTGCCAATTCCTCATCATCACAGCAGATGTAGATTAAGTTGGGGCAATTATAAATTACCGGTGTGTTTGTTTTACCATTTTTAACCAATAACGTAGTCAAATTAGGATTGTTCATGCAGCTGATGCTAGTCAGTTTTGGGCAATTTGTAATATCGATATAACTCACGAGGTTATCGTCAAGATCAATTAATTCAAGATTTGGCAGTATGGTGGCGTCAACATTCGTAAGACGATTGTCATTGGCATCCAGATACCTCAAAACCGGATGGTTGTTAAGCGCGATGCTTGGAAGGTAGTTCCCATAGCACCAAAGCCCCAGCAGCCCACTGCAGGTTGAAACATTGAGTGAAGTAAGATAGTTATCATTACAAAATAGATTCTTAAGATTCACACAAGCACTAAGGTTGAGTGAGGTCAGCGTGTTGCCGTCACAATGAAGAGTTTCGAGGTTGGTAAAGTTCTCTATTCCTGAAAATGAGGAAGAACTGCATTGCCTTGCCATCAGATAACTTACCTGTTGTGCTTCTGAAACTTCGATTTCGCCATTATTGTTGGCGTCAATCTTGAAGTAGGCACCGGACAGGTTCTTGGCAAACATATTTGACGCACTTGCAGCCAATAGCCGGGTTTTAAAACCTGCGCTCGGGAAATTAATGATTTGGGCATTGATGGAGAATGCAGCAGCAGCAGCAAACAAAAGCGTGTAGAGTTTTTTCATATACATAATTATTGGCAATCAAATATATATAAATTTTTAACAAAAAAAAGCCTCACAATTTGTAAGGCTTAATAAATATTTTCAGATTGGAAATTAGCCCAATACTTCTTTTACTTTTTTACCGATTTCAGCTGGAGAATCAACTACGTGGATTCCGTTTTCACGCATGATCCTTTTCTTAGCTTCCGCAGTATCATCGGCACCGCCAACGATTGCACCCGCGTGCCCCATTGTTCTTCCTTTTGGAGCAGTTTCACCAGCGATGAAGCCTACAACCGGTTTACGGTTACCGTCGGCTTTGATCCATTTAGCGGCATCAGCTTCCAATTGACCACCGATTTCACCAATCATAACGATACATTTGGTTTCCGGATCGTTCATCAATAATTCAACAGCTTCTTTTGTCGTAGTTCCAATGATTGGGTCACCGCCAATTCCGATAGCCGTAGTAATTCCCAAACCTTGTTTTACCACCTGGTCGGCAGCTTCGTAAGTTAATGTCCCTGATTTAGAAACAATCCCTACTCCACCCTTTTTGAATACAAAACCTGGCATGATACCAACTTTAGCTTCTTCCGGAGTGATAACTCCAGGGCAGTTTGGCCCGATCAAACGGCAATCTCTATCTTTAATATAAGCGTAAGCCTTAATCATGTCAGCAACCGGAATACCTTCAGTAATAGCAATGATTACTTTGATACCTGCGTCCGCAGCTTCCATAATCGCATCTGCGGCAAAAGCAGGCGGAACAAAAATAATAGAAGTATCCGCTCCGGCTTTTTCTACAGCATCCTTTACCGTATTAAAAACAGGCTTGTCTAAGTGAGTTGTCCCACCTTTTCCAGGCGTAACTCCACCAACAACATTGGTACCATATTCAATCATTTGCGTAGCGTGGAAAGTTCCTTCACTACCTGTAAATCCCTGAACAATTATTTTTGAATTCTTATTGACTAAAACGCTCATGTTAGTTTTTGTTTATTGTGTTTATTTTAAGTGTTGCAAAAGTAGAAAATAGTAATTAGTAATTGGCAATTAGTAATTAGTTTTTTTCATTTATAGTTGGCTCATCTGATAACCTCTGTAGAGCTTGTTATTTTTAAGTTCCCAAATAACCATGAAGTGCGCCAGAAGCATTTCCTCCCTTGGGTTTTCCATGGTTTTCACATAATGTGAATAGCGGACAGAAACAGTATTTCCTTCTTCAAAAATATGGGTAATGCGTGCTTTCGAACGAACGTAAGCTTTGCCAAGCTCAGTGGTCAAATCGATTATATCCTGATGCTTCAATTTTAGGAAACCCTTGCTGCTGTGCCATTCCAAAACTACATCGTCATGCAATAGCTTTGCCACAGTTTCAGATTCCAATAACGCATCGGATTTGTAAAATTCCTGAACGATTTCTTTAGCGCTCATTTTATTTAAGTTTGTTTAAAATTTCAGGTATTCTTTTAACGTTAGCCAATTGCTTCAGTTTTTCCCTTGATTCCTCTATTGGCGTTCCAAAATAGCTTTTTCCGCCTTCAACCGATTTGGTTACTCCGGTTTGGCCCATGATAACTGCTTTGGCACCAATGGTAATTCCGCTCGTAGTTCCAACCTGGCCCCACATAGTTACTTCGTCTTCTATGACAACGCAGCCTGCGATTCCGGTTTGTGAGGCAATAAGGCATTTTTTGCCAATGATGGTATCATGCCCAACATGGACCTGATTGTCAATTTTGGTTCCCGCGCCAATAGTCGTATCTCCAGTAACGCCTTTGTCGATGGTGCACAATGCTCCTATTCCGACATTATCCTCGATTACAACCCTTCCGCCGGAAAGCAATTGGTCAAAGCCTTCAGGGCGTTTTTTATAATAAAAGGCATCTGCTCCAAGAATAGTTCCCGAATGGATGATTACATTGTCGCCAATAACGGTATTGTCGTATACAATCACATTGGCGTGAAGCAGGCAGTTTTTACCGATCACAACATTGTGCCCGATAAAACAATTGGGCTGCAAAACCGTTCCTTCGCCAATAACAGCTGATTCAGAAACACTGACATTCGCTGAAACAAAAGGGCGGAAATGTTGGGTAAGTTTATTGAAATCGCGGAAAGGATCGTCAGAAATCAATAGGGCTTTTCCAGCCGGGCATTTCACTTCCTTGTTAATCAAAACAATAGTTGCCGCTGATTCTAAAGCCTTATCATAATATTTCGGATGATCGACAAAAACGATATCACCTGGCGTCACCACGTGGATTTCGTTCATGCCATCAACAGGAAAATCATCAGCTCCAACATATTGGCAACCAATGATTCCTGCAATTTCCTTAAGTGTATGTGTTTTGGAAAACTTCAAGACTATTCTTTTACACGTTCCATATAAGATCCGGTAGCCGTATCAATCTTGATTTTGTCACCTTCGTTGATAAACAACGGAACGTTTACTGAAGCTCCGGTTTCAACTTTAGCAGGTTTAGTTGCATTGGTTGCGGTATTCCCTTTTACCCCTGGCTCTGCGTAAGTTACTTCCAAAATGATTGAAGCCGGCATGTCTACAGACAAAGGCAAATCAGTTTCCGTATTGATCTGAACCATAACGTTTGTACCTTCCTTCAACAAATCCGGTGCATCAAGAATATCCTTGTTTAGCGTGATCTGCTCATACGATTCAGTATTCATGAAGTGGAAATCATTTCCTTCCGCATATAAATATTGGAATGTATGCGTTTCAACACGTACAACATCAATTTTGTGACCAGCAGAAAAGGTATTATCCAATACTTTTCCGTTAGTTAATGATTTCAGTTTGGTTCTTACGAAAGCCGGGCCTTTACCAGGTTTTACGTGAAGGAACTCCACAATCTTATAAATGTCGTGGTTGAATTTGATGCATAATCCGTTTCTAATATCTGCTGTAGATGCCATTGTAATTTATTTATGATTTTCTATTTTATTTTTAATATGATCCTGAGTACCCTTTCATGATACCTCGTGAAGAATTCCTGATGAAATCCAATATTTCGTCACGTTCCGGAGTTGCTTCCATTTCGCCTTCAATGATAGCCATTGCCTGCGAAGTATTGTAATTTTTTTGGTATAGGATCCTATAAATATCCTGGACTTCCCTGATTTTGTCAGAAGTAAATCCTCTTCTCCTCAATCCAACTGAATTGATACCAACATACGAAAGCGGTTCTTTTGCGGCTTTGGTGTAAGGCGGAACATCTTTACGAACCAATGAGCCACCGGAAATCATTGCATGATCACCAATATGGATAAACTGGTGGATTGCTGCCAAGCCTCCGATGATTGCATAGTTGCCCACAATTACGTGTCCGGCCAACGCAACGCCATTCACAATGATAGCGTTATCACCAATATGGCAATCGTGTGCGATGTGTGCCGTAGCCATGATTAAGCAGTTGTTTCCAATCTTTGTCTGGCCAGAAGCTATTGTTCCTCTGTTAATTGTAACACACTCCCTTACAGTAGTGTTGTCGCCAATTATCGCAAGTGATTCTTCTCCGCCAAATTTAAGATCCTGCGGTACAGCTGAGATTACGGCACCAGGGAAAATATTGCAATTTTTTCCTATTCGGGCTCCTTCCATGATGGTCACATTAGAACCAATCCAGGTTCCTTCTCCAATGACTACATTGTTATGAATAGTTGTAAAAGGTTCTATAACGACATTCTTAGCGATTTTCGCGCCCGGATGTACATATGCTAACGGTTGATTCATACGTTTTTAGTTTATTGTTTTTTCGCGATTTGTGCCATCAATTCGGCTTCTGCAACCAATTTACCATTGGCATAGGCACTGGCCTGCATATGGCAGATTCCGCGGCGGATTGGCGTAATCAAATCACATTTAAATACCAAGGTATCCCCTGGCAATACTTTATGTTTGAACTTCACGTTGTCGATTTTCATGAAGTAAGTTAAATAATTTTCAGGATCCGGTACCGAACTCAGGATCAGGATTCCACCGGTCTGAGCCATTGATTCCACAATGATAACGCCTGGCATTACAGGTGCTCCAGGGAAATGACCTACGAAGAATGTTTCATTCATCGTTACGTTCTTCATTCCGACTACATGAGAATCCGACATTTCAATGATACGGTCTACAAACAAGAATGGCGGACGATGCGGCAACAGGTTCATGATTTGATGGATGTCCATCAAAGGCTCTTTGTGCAGGTCATAAACCGGAACCTGGTTTTTTTGTTCGATTTTAATCAGCTTCGACATTTTTTTTGCAAACTGAGTGTTTACAAAATGCCCAGGCTTATTGGCAATTACCTTACCTTTAATCCTTGTTCCGATAAGCGCTAAATCACCAACAACATCAAGCAGTTTGTGACGTGCAGCTTCGTTTGGATAATGCAAAGTCAGGTTGTCTAAAATACCATTCGGCTTTACTGCGATTGAATCTTTTCCAAATGCGACCTTAAGATTTTCAATGGTTTTTGGAGAGATTTCCTTGTCGACATAAACAATAGCATTGTTCAGATCGCCACCTTTTATCAATCCGTTATCCAATAAGGTTTCCAATTCATGAAGGAAACTGAATGTCCTCGCATCAGCAATTTCAGATTTGAATTCGGAAATATTTTTCATGGTAGCATTTTGGGTCCCCAAAACTTTGGTACCAAAATCAACCATAGTCGTTACTTGATAATCATCAGCAGGCATTACTAAAACCTCGCTTCCCGTAGCTTCATCAACAAAGGAAATCACTTCCTTTACTACATAATACTTACGTTCTGCATCCTGCTCCACCACTCCGGCTTTTTCGATCGCTTCTACGAAAAACTTAGAAGAACCATCCATAATTGGTGGCTCTGACTCGTTCAATTCGATAATAACGTTATCTACATCGCAACCCACAAAAGCAGCCAAAACGTGCTCTGAAGTCTGGATTTTCACACCCAGCTTTTCAAGATTGGTTCCTCTTTGTGTATTTACAACGTAATTGGCGTCGGCTTCAATAACCGGGCTTCCTTCTAAATCAACCCTTACGAAAGTATATCCATTGTTGATTGGCGCAGGTTTGAAAGTCATTTTGACTTCTTTTCCTGTATGCAATCCAACTCCGGTAAGTGAAATTTCGTTTTGGATGGTTTTTTGTTTAACCATTGTATGCGTATTTAAGTTTAGTTTTTATTTCGCTTCCGCTACATAACAATTCGGTTATGCCTCGGGAGAATTATTATTATTCTTTTTCAAATCTTCCAAATCGGCCACAATCTTAGGCAGATTCCTGAAATGGACATACGACTTGTTCCAGTCGCTGTAATTGAATGACGGCGAACCTTGTAATACTTCGCCGTCTTTTATATTTTTCCCGATTCCGGATTGTGCCTGGATGCGGACATTGTCACCAATAATCAAATGGCCTGCAAAACCAACCTGTCCGCCGATCATGCAGTTTTTACCGATTTTGGTCGAACCCGCGATTCCGGTTTGGGCTGCGATAACGGTGTTCTCGCCTATTTCAACATTATGTGCAATCTGGATTTGATTATCGAGCTTTACGCCTTTTCGGATAATGGTTGAGCCTAATGTGGCGCGGTCGATTGTTGTACACGAGCCCACTTCTACATTATCTTCCAGAATTACATTCCCGATTTGCGGAACTTTGCTGTAAGTACCATCTTCCTGTGGCGCAAATCCAAATCCGTCTGAACCGATTATGGTTCCTGAATGAATCACACATCCATTTCCGATTACCGTTTCCGAATAGATTCGCGCTCCGGCAAAAAAGATGCAGTTATCACCAATGGTTACATTGTCGCCAATAAAAGAATTAGGGTAAATTTTGACATTATCCCCGATAATCACATTTTTGCCAATGTAGCAGAAACTCCCTAAATACAGGTGTTCACCATAAGTAACGTTTTCGGAAATAACGGATGGCTGTTCGATTCCGGACTTCATCAATTTTACCTGATTGTAATATTCAAGCAATTTTGAAAATGATTTATAGGCATCGTCAACCTTGATTAAGGTCGTTGTCAATTCGCTTTCCGGAATGAAATCTATGTTGACGATGGTTATTGTAGCTGCTGTAGTGTATATGAAATTAGCATACTTTGGGTTTGCCAAAAATGTTAGCGAACCTTCGGTACCTTCTTCAATTTTAGCCAATTTGAACACTTCGGCTTCTGGGTTTCCAACCACTTCGCCTTCCAGGATTCCCGCTATTTGAGCTGCTGTAAATTTCATAGGTCACAAAAATATAAAAAAATAGATTTTAATGTTAAAATTCTTCAAGTTGTTTTGGGTAACAGATAAAATACTTGGTAACCGGTTTGGACAAGGCTTTCAAACTCAACTGATCTGAAGCTTCTACAACATCCTCAATGGTTTTGTCTTTCTTCAAAATACGGATGGGTTCCGCATCTTTGCTGTATGCCTGATTCTTGATTTTCCCTTTAAAGATAAAGTATTTGGCTTCCTGTTGGGTAATATGGTGTTGCCTGGCAAATCGGATGGTCATTTCTTCCAAGACTTCGGCCGGGAATTTTTCGCTGTTCAATTTGACTTTGGACAAATCCCTGTTGATGATCATTTTACTTAAACTACTCAAAATAAAATCGGCATGGAATTGCCAATTCTTTAATGCGCTAATAATATCAAAATCATCAAGTTGGGCAAATGTATTTAAATCATCATTTGAAAAATTATCAGTGGTGATTTTGTGTTCCATAAAGTACTTTAACGGACGGCTGCATTCTACATCAATTCCTTTGTGAAGCAATTCTTTTGCTCTTTGTAATGTCTTTGTCAATGTCAATTCGGCTACCAAACTTGTTTTGTGCAAATAGGCCTGCCAATACATCAATCGTCTTGCCATCAGGAATTTTTCGATAGAATAAATCCCTTTTTCCTCCATAACCAAAACATCGTCAGTAACATTCAGCATCTGGATTAATCGATCGGAATTGATATTCCCTTCAGCAACACCCGAATAAAAGCTATCGCGTTTCAGATAGTCCATGCGATCCATATCCAATTGACTTGAGATCAACTGAAGCATAAATTTCCTGTGGTATTCCCCTTTGAATATCTGGATTGCCAGGCTTAATTGTCCTTTAAACTCCTCATTGAGCCTGTTCATAAACAAAAGCGAAATTTCCTCATGGTGTACCTCCACTATGCTGTGCTCCATCGCGTGGGAAAAGGGACCGTGCCCCACATCGTGCAGCAAAATTGCAATATACAAAGCGTTCTCTTCCTCTTTTGAAATATCAACTTCTTTGGAACGCAGTACTTCAACTGCTTTCTGCATCATGTGCATGGCTCCAAGTGCATGGTGAAAACGCGTGTGGTGCGCGCCCGGATAAACCAAATAAGACAATCCCATCTGGCTAATACGGCGTAAACGCTGAAAATAAGGATGCTGAATTAAATCATAAACCAACGTATTCGGAATGGTAATAAAACCATAAATCGGATCGTTGAATATCTTAAGTTTGTTAGTGTTACTCACAAAAACGTGTTTTTAGTAAAGGTATGAATTTATGCCAATGCTTTGAAATAGTCACGCAATAGTTTGTCATTTTCGCGGGTTGGCGTAAAGACTTCCAATATCATTGGTTTGTCATTTTGGCTGAAAAGTTTTTCCAAGCCCTTTTTTAACGAAGTTTCGTCGCTTGCCGTTTCATAATCGAACAGGAACATTTTTGCCAGATGCTCGGCGGTTAAGCAATGTGCAGTTTCAAAATACGTATGGAACGTTTCATTTTCCTGATGGCCCGGCAATATCCTAAAGATGCCACCGCCGCCGTTATTTATGAGGATGATCTTGAAATTTTTCGGGATATAATTGTTCCAAAGCGCGTTGCTGTCATAAAGGAAACCAACATCACCGGTAATCAAAACAGTAGGTTTTTCACTTCCAACCGCGGCTCCGATGGCTGTTGATGTACTTCCGTCAATTCCGCTTGTGCCGCGGTTACAGAATACTTCAATAGATTTATCGATGCTGAATAATTGCGCATAGCGAATTGCCGAACTGTTGCTTACCTGCAGCTGGATGTTTTTGGGCAAAACAGACAATATAGCTTCAAACGCCTTTAAATCTGAAAATGGAATTTTGGAAAGATAGATTTCATGTTTTGCTTTCCGTTTGTTGATAATCTTTTTAAACGCCGATTTATAATCGCTGTCAATTCCTTTTACAAAAGGTAAAAACTGCCTGAAAAACTGATTTGGGCTTACCTGGAAATGCTTGGTCAGGATTCCGAAAGTATCATAAGCACGCCATTCGTCAATGTGCCAATGATGCCTTGGCTTATATTTCCGAAGTAATGCCTTGATCCTTTTGGAAACTATCATTCCGCCAAACGTAATCAGGATTCGCGGTTGCAGTTTCACAAATTCGGTTTGGGTAAACGGCGTGATTAAAGTATCAATGTTATTGATAAAACTCGGATGATGCAGGTTTGATGTTGTTTCAGTCATCACAACAACTGACGGAATTGACGCCAATTGGTCGAGCCATCTTTGTTCAACGGAATTTGGTGGGCACTCGCCTACCAAAACCAATATTTTCTTGCTGTGGTTCCATAAGGTGGAAAACGCGATAATATCGTCAACATCAACAAATCGATGCGGCCGAACCAAACCGGTTACATTTACATCAACCGAAAGTTTGTTGGTCGTTTCATACAAAGGTTCTTCAAACGGGACATTGATGTGTACCGGGCCTTTTCGGGCGATGGCAACATTGATGGCTTCGTTGATAAATACATCATTAGCCTCTGAAGCGTCTTCGGTTAGATTGGCATTATACAGCGAATGGTTGATAAAAACATTTTCCTGGCGTATCGTTTGCCCGTCGCCAATGTCAATCTTGTCGTAAGGCCTGTCGGCTGAAATTACCACAAGCGGAATCTGGCTGTAAAAAGCTTCAGCCAAAGCCGGATAATAATTCAGCAAAGCCGAACCGGAAGTGCAGACCACAGCCACAGGGCGATGGACTTGCTGTGCAATTCCAAGTGCAAAAAAAGCAGCGCAACGTTCATCAGCAATGCTGTAACAGTTAAATCTTGGATTGTTGGTAAATCCGATTGTCAATGGCGCATTTCGTGAACCTGGTGAAATTACTATATCGTGGATTCCTTTGGCGTGGCAAATCTCAATGATGCTTTGTGCTAAAGGTATTTTAGGGTAAATCATTGTTACTTTTTAAGCAACACAAAGATACAAGTTGTATTACTATTTCAATACTAAATTGCCTGCTTATTTTTTGGGCTGCAAAGTGCCAAAGTTACAAAGAGGAAAGTTTGCTATCTCCTCATTTATAAAATTATCTTATTTTTAACCAATGGAAATTAAACTTAGAAATTATCAAACCAGCGATACTGAACAAATTGTAACGGTACTCAATTATTACATAGCCAATTCGACTGCTCTGTATGACTATCACGCACGATCCGTTGAGCAGCAGCAGGCAATTTTTGAGGAAAAGCTCCAAAAGGGATTTCCGGTTATAGTTGCGGAAATAGATTCTAAAATTGTTGGTTTTGGATATTATAGCGAATTCCGTTTTCGGGAAGCTTATAAATTTACCGTTGAGCATTCTGTTTATGTCGCGCCTGATGAACACGGAAAAGGCATTGGAAAGATAGTGTTGCAGGATTTGATTGCTTTGGCCAAACAGCAAAAACTACATACCATGGTAGCTGTAATCGATTCTGAAAATCAGGGAAGCATTGCCTTCCACGAGCAATTCGGGTTTGAAATTGTCGGGAATATCAGGGAAAGTGGCTTTAAGTTTGAAAGATGGCTGCACAGTATTATCATGCAGCTGATTCTGGAATAATCAAATAATCTCGATTCCGTTTTCTTCCAATAAACCTAAAAGATAGCTACTTTGGTTTGGGTTGTATTTTTCGATTCCACTTTGATACCATTTGGAGATGACATCAATCTGGAAAGCGGTATACCCATCATCGCTGATGCTGATACCTAACATACCCGCCAAAAGAAAATCCTCTAAAACCTTATTGGTGACAATAAGCTTAGGGATTCCGTGAATGATTTTTCCGTTCATTCTTTCATAGTCTAACCTACCCTGGGTAAAGCCATAAATGTAAGCTTCTTTTTGATTTTGCTGTATGTCTATATAAGGGTTTTGACCATTAGAATACCCTTTTAGGTAGTCTTGTCTGTATATTGGATTGAATATATTATTCATGATAAGAGTCGTTGTGGCATTAAATTGTTAATCAAACTTATTAACAATAATACAAAGTCGGTTCAAAAATCGTTTAACGGAAAAAAAACTCTTTAAATCGCAATACAAGTGAATTTCATCGATATAAATCGCAAACAATAAATGGTATTCTTAAGAAAACTTTAAAACTTGGATGTAGCGTTTATTCAGCAAATAGATTATTTTTGACGACAATCAAACAATAGTTTATTAGCATATGAAGAAATTATTCCTTGCTGTTATTTTTTGCTGCGCTCCTTTTTTGGCCAAAGCCCAAGGTTACGAAATTACAATCCATCTCAAAAACTGTCCGGATACCCTAGCCTATCTGACCTTTTATCAATTTGACAAAACGCTGATTAAAGATACCTGTACCTCAATTAAGGACGGAAAGATTGTTTTTACCGGGAAAAATAAATTGGATAAAGGAATCTACTCTTTGGTAAGCCAGCGCAAGGCGATCTATTTTGATTTTTTTGTAGATGATAATACCCAAAAACTTGAATTGAAAAGTGAAGCCAGTGCCAATATCGGGAAGGAATTAACGGCAACAAACTCCACTCAGGAAAATGATTTCTTCAGGTATGTGCAGTTTATCAACGACCAAAACAGGGAATTTATCGCTTTTAAGGACAATAATAAGTTCCTAAACAAAAAGGATTCCCTAAACCTTACCAAAAAGCAAAAGGAGATTGAGAAAACCATCCAGGATTTTGAAGAAAAATTCCTTGACAAAAATAAAGGGACTTTTATTGGAGATGTAATCAACCTTAAAGTTGAAAAACTCCTAAAAGATGTTCCAAAAGCATCAAACGGAAGGCCCGACAGCATTGCGCAATTCAAATATTATAAAAAGCATTTTTGGGATAACGTAGATTTTACCGATGACGGGACATTGCGCAATCCGTTTTTCCATGTCAAGGTCAAAAAATATTTCGACAATGTAGTTCCGATGCATCCGGACAGCGTTAGCGTGGAGATTGACAAAATAATGAATAAAACCAAGCCAGGATCTACAATGTTCAAGCTTCTTTTGGCTCATTTTACCTATACCTATGAAACTTCAAAAATGATGGGCTTTGACAAGGTTTTTGTCCATATGTCGGACACTTATTTTAAAAGCGGAAAGGCAAACAATATTTATGAAGATCCCGAAATCGTAAGCAAGATCATAAGAAGGGCCGATAAACTAAAGCCACTGCTGGTTGGAGCTACAGCACTAGATTTGTTTATGATAAAGGCCGAAGATTTTGATAAAATGAAAGCATTTGGATTTGAAAACGCCAAAAACAGCGAGGAAATGACCAATGTGTTTTATAAAAACCAGGCCCAAGTCGAAAAGATGTTTGTCAAACTCAGCGATGTAAAAGCCGATTATACAATCTTAGTCTTTTGGGATGTAGATTGTGGCCATTGCCAGATAGAAATTCCTATCTTACTCGAGCAATACAATGATCTGATCAAGGAAAAGAAAAATGTAAAGGTGTATAGTGTTTATATGCAGCACGAAGGCGAAAAATACCTTAAGTACATAGCAGATCACAAATTGCCTTGGATCAACGTTTATGACGGGGCACACTATAACAATGCCATAGAAAAATACGATGTGTATTCAACGCCCGTGATTTATATATTGGATAAAAACAAGACTATCAAAGCCAAGCGCATTGACGCCAATCAGGTGAAAAACATGATTAAAATCCTGGAAACTGAAAACAAACCAAAAATCTAACCATGAAAAAAGAAGGCTACGATAATCTTTCCGGCTTAAGTATAGAGGAATTGAACAAAAGGTCAAAAACACTCAAAACCGTAACCGGAGCATTGGCTGGGCTTTTATTGGTTCAGTTTGCAGTTGGAATCTACCTGACAATAGTAAAGCAGGGATTCAATGTATTTCTAGTAGTTCCGATTGCTTTTTTGCCTATACTAATAATAAATTACAACGGCATCAAAAAGATAAACGAGGAACTGGCCAAAAGGAAGAATTAACTATTCCTCTTGCCTATTCTGGAATTTGGTTCGCTTACTGCCTTCGTACATTTCGTATTTCACTAAACGTGCTTCCAGGCTTCCGTTAAAAAGCTTGATTTTCCTTGATGGGCGTAGTCCGACGAACTTCAATGCTTCAAGATTGGCTGTAATAAACCAGGCATTGGTGTTAGGGTAACTGTTCTTCAAAGTATCTCCAAGTTCCCTGTAAAATCGCTCCAGTTCAATATCCAGACGTTCTCCATAAGGCGGATTGAAAACCATGTGCAACGGGCCTGAATTCTCTTTTTTGCTATCAAAGAAATTAGCCTGATGGATCGTTACATAATCGTCGAGGTTGGCGTTTTCTATATTGTCTTTTGCTTTGTTGACGGCACTTGGGGCTTTGTCATAGCCCGTTATCGTATAATGGAATTCTTTGGTTCGTTTCATTAAAGCGTCGATGATTTGGTCAAACAATTCATTATCCCAATCATTCCACTTTTCAAAGGCAAATTCCTTCCTATTGATATTCGCAGGAATATTGCATGCAATCATCGCGGCTTCCGCCAATAAGGTTCCCGAACCACACATCGGATCCAAAAAGTCGCTGTTTCCATCCCAACCGGAAAGCAACAGCATTCCGGCTGCCAAAACTTCGTTTATCGGAGCAATGTTTGTCGCGGTCCTATAACCTCTGTGGTGCAGAGAAGCTCCGGAAGTATCTAATGAAACCGAGCATTGGTCGCGATCGATATGGATATTGATCCTCAAATCCGGAAAATCCTTATCAATGCTTGGGCGTTGCCCTGTTTTTTCCCTGAATTGATCTACAATCGCATCCTTCGCTTTCTGCGAAACAAACTGCGAATGCTTAAAATGATCCGAATGGATGGTAGAATCAATAACAAAAGTCTGATTGTCATTGAGGTATTTCGACCAATCAATTCCCTGGATTCCTTTATAAAGGCTTTGATCGTTGAAAGCCCTGAAATGATAGATTGGCTTTAGGATTTTCAGGGCAGTCCGCAATGAAAGGTTCGCTTTGTACATAAAACCCTTATCACCCTTAAAACTCACGGCACGTGTACCAATCTCTACATCCTGGGCACCCAACTGTTGCAATTCCTTTGCTAATATTTCCTCAAAACCAAAGAAGGTTTTGGCTATCATTTTAAAATTCTCCATATCGTATCTTAATTCCAATGCAAATTTGACATTCATCGGCAAAAATACACTAAATTTGCACGTCAGAATTCATTTGAAAAGAATAAATGTCAGAAGCAGAAAATAGTAAATCCAACATTGCAAACCCCAAATCAGAAAACTGGTATTCTTCCTGGTTTGACACCCCCTATTACCACATCCTTTACAAAGACAGGAACTATCGTGAAGCACAGGTTTTTATGGATAACCTGACGCATTACCTAAACCTGCCCGAAAAAGCTAAAGTGCTCGATTTGGCTTGTGGAAAAGGACGTCACGCCATTTACCTGAATCAGTTGGGTTACGATGTTTTGGGTGCTGATTTATCTGAAAACAGCATAGCGGAAGCCAATAAGAATGCCAATGACACACTTCATTTTGTGGTGCATGACAAGCGGGAGCCTTATGATGAAAAGTTTGATGCAATCTTTAACCTGTTTACCAGTTTTGGCTATTTTGAAAACCGGGAAGACGATGTAAAAACTTTGTTGGCAATCAAGGAAAGCCTTTCAGAATATGGTTTTGCCGTTATTGATTTTATGAATTCCCAACACGTAATAGACAATCTGATCCCGGAAGAAACCAAGGAAGTTGACGGTATTACTTTTTATATCAAACGCTTTGTGAAGGATGGATTTATTTTCAAGGAAATTGATTTTGAGGACAAAGGCGAAAAATTCCATTTTACCGAAAAGGTCAGAGCTTATACTCTCGAAGATTTTCAAGGCATGATGAACGAAACCGGCATTTACCTGCTGGATACTTTCGGAGATTATAAACTAAAGAAATACCACAAAAATACAAGCGAACGTTTAATAATGATTTTTAAATAGGCAGTAAGCAAAATAATATGAACTATTTATTACCCTTATTATCTGTACTTATAGGTTATTTGATTGCCATCGGGCTTAAGCCAAGGGTTAAGCAAAACTTGAAACTGTTACTGGCGTTCAGTGGTTCGTTCCTATTGTCACTGACGGTTATGCATTTGCTGCCGGATATTTATATGCACCATACAGCTGGGCAACTCAACATTGGTGTATTTATAATGCTCGGAATCCTGTTCCAGATCATACTGGAGTTTTTCTCCAAAGGTGCCGAACACGGCCACGTTCACGGTCACGGGAAAATCACCAAAATGCCTTGGCTGTTATTCGTCAGTTTGTGCATCCATGCCTTGCTCGAAGGTTTTCCAGTAGGGCATCACGAAGATCTTGCTTACGGAATTGCCATCCACCATCTACCTATCGCCATTATATTGACAACATTTTTTATCAATGCCGAACTCAATAAAACGGCTTTGTTTTTCTTTATGCTGACTTTTGCGGTAATGACGCCACTTGGAACATTGATTTCAGATTATTTCCCGATACTCAATGAATATTACAATTTGATAACAGCCGTTGTTATTGGAATCCTGTTTCATATTTCCTCCACAATCATATTTGAAAGCAGTGAGGGCCACAAATTCAATATTGCCAAAGTCACAATGATTATTTTGGGGATTGCATTAGCTAGTTTTCTGTAAATTATGGAAATAGTATCTAAAAGGCATTTCTACAGGTTTTACCTTTTTGGCATTATCTTTTTGCTGTTCATGATCGGAATCGGAAGTATACCTCTTTCGGCAGGCATTCGTAATGGCAATGATCTTGGTGTCGTTTTCTTTTTGTTTTTTGTTGCTATAGGTTTGCATACGAACTATATGTCCATAAAATATTCCCCTAAGATAGTCCTGAACCAAAAAGGAATCCTTTATAAAAACCAATTCCACAGCTGGGACGAAATTCAGGATATACAACTAACGGGAAAAAGCAGGTTGTTTTTGGGAGCCATTTCAGAATGCACTACAATAACTTTAAGCAATCTGCAAACCATCAAAATATTTGATAAGTTTTATGCCAATTCACCTCAGATGAAATATTTCATCCAGGAAGTGATAATCAACAAAAAAGAGCACTTTGACTTCAACGAGCAAAAAATAAACACAAGCGATGTAGACAGGGAATCATTTATTCCTTTCAAAGGCAATCCTATTTTTTCGTTTAGAAGTGTTTTAATGTGGGGACTGATTGCATTCATAGTTGGGTTTACTGCAGTTGGAGGCAGGAAACTTCCTGTTCAGGCTTATTTTTTCATGACCGTATTGTGCAGCTTTTGGTTTATATTGCATGCTTCTATGATGGATTATTTTGAAATTTCAAAAAACTATTTTGTTGTAAAGAACCATTACTTTTTTTGGAAAAAGAAAGTTTACCCGATTTCAGGAATCAAAGAAATTGTCTACGAACAGTATGGAAGATTACCGAATTCACTGAGAATCATCACAACAAAATTCCATTCGAAGCTTTTCCACGCCGGGACGCTTACCACTAAAACCTGGCTCGAAATGCAGGATGCACTTTTAAAGAAAAATATAACCGTCAGAAACGAGTGCATATAGTATCAGAAAATAATTCTTAGTACCTTAGCAACTCATCTATAATAAACATGAATTTCACTAAGACCACCGAACAATCCTCTCATTACGAACATTTAGAACAAATGTCGGTTGCCGATTTGTTAGCTAACATCAACAAGGAAGATAAAACCGTTCCGTTAGCCGTTGAAAAAGCCTTGCCGCAAATAGAAAACCTCGTTGCCAAAGTCGTTGAAAAAATGAAGCTTGGCGGCCGTTTATTCTATATTGGTGCTGGAACTTCAGGCCGCTTGGGAATTGTAGATGCATCAGAATGCCCTCCAACCTTTGGCGTTCCATTTGATTTGGTAAACGGAATCATCGCAGGCGGCGACAAAGCCATACGCCGTGCAGTTGAAAATGCGGAAGACAATACCACACAAGCCTGGATTGATTTACAGGAACACCAGATCGGAGCCAATGATGTGGTAATTGGGATTGCGGCTTCGGGGACAACTCCGTATGTTATTGGCGGTTTGGAAAAATGCAACGAAAACAATATACTTACAGGAAGCATCACCTGTAATGAAGGAAGCCCAATAGCATTGACTGCCCAATTTCCGGTTGTAGTTGTCGTTGGACCGGAATTCGTAACCGGAAGCTCCCGAATGAAAGCCGGAACCGCACAGAAGCTAGTCCTTAACATGATTTCAACCGCAACGATGATCCAACTTGGCAGGGTCAAAGGAAATAAAATGGTCGACATGCAATTGAGCAATGACAAACTGGTAGATCGCGGTGTAAAAATGATCATGGGTGAAATTCCTGTAGATTATGAAAAGGCATCCGAATTATTAAAGGAATACGGCAGCGTTAGGAAAGCTGTAGATAATTACAATTCTAAATAATATGAAAAACATACTTCTTGCATTTACACTATTAATCGGGTTCACTGCTTTTTCACAAGGCCTTACATTGGATAAGAAACCAGATGCTCCGCTCAAACTCGAAAAAGGAAAGATTTACCAAAATGGGGAACAGATTCCGAGTTACCAGGTTAAAAAAATATTGGCATCCAACCTGCATTCGCTTAAAGTCTACAAACAGGCAAAATCAAAGGAAACACTTGGTGGCGCTTTGCTTGGAGTTGGAACTGCATTGACTGTGGTCGATTTGGCAATCGGTTTATTCTCTGATGCAAAATATCCAACAGCATTGACTTATGCCGGATTGGGAGCTGTTGCAATATCAATCCCGATATTATCAGGACGCGCCAAGAAAGTGGAAGACGCGGTCAAATCGTATAATGAAGGGTTAAAGAATACGAGTTCGGCCGAATTGAATGTCAACGCTATTTCGAATCAAAACGGACTCGGAATCCAAATAAAATTTTAATGATGTCGGAAAATAAAAAGCTTTTAGACAAAGGAATCAAATACATGCTTTATGCGTTACCGCTCATGTTCCTTGGACCGAGCGTGATTTACAACGCATTCATCAACAAGCAGAATATCTGGCATTATTTGGTTTTGGCAATCGGAATCATACTTTCGCTGCTTGCCGTTTATTTTATGTTCAAGGGAATCAAAACTTTAACTGATGTACTTTTCAGCCATGATAAATAACCACTACCTCGAAAGCGTAAAAAAGCAATTCCTCTATTACAAAACATTAGGCGAAAAAGCCATGGAGCAACTGGAGCCCGAGCAATTATTTGTTTCGGTAAATGAAGATACCAATTCCATTGCAATAATTATCAAGCATCTTTCCGGGAATATGATTTCGCGCTGGACCGATTTCCTGACTTCTGACGGAGAAAAGGAATGGCGCAACCGCGATGGCGAATTTGAGGAAACCATCGAAACCAAGGAAGAACTGATGAAAGTTTGGGATAAGGGCTGGACTGTTTTTTTGGATACGCTGAATTCGTTAACGCCTGATCAATTGGAAACCATCATTTATATCCGAAATGAAGGCCATACGGTTATTGAAGCGATAAACCGCCAGTTGGCGCACTATCCGTACCATGTGGGGCAGATTGTCTTTTATGCCAAAATGTTGAAAAAAACCGAATGGAATTCGCTTTCCATCCCGAAAAATAAATCCAATAGTTATAACGCCGATAAGTTTTCTAAGGAAAAAAGCATCCGGAATTTTACGGACGACGAACTTGAAAAATTAAAGTAGCAAAGTGATAAAGTTCCAAAGTGACAGAATTTTTTCTGACTTTAATATTTATTATTCTGCAGCTTCACAACTCATAAAAAATGAAAAAAACAACACTACTCCTACTCGCTTTATTTGCCATTTCGTGCAATGACCACGAACGCAACTGCAAGGATTTCAGAACAGGTAATTTTGAGTTTACGCAAGAGATTGATGGCAAAAAACATACATCAACCTTTACACGTACTGAAAAACTCCAAATAGAAACCTATAACGGAAAGACCGATACTGCTTCAGTTCGCTGGGTGAATGACTGCGAATTCGTGTTGCAGAAACTACATCCGAAAAACATGACGGAAGAAAAGGCAATCAGCATGAAAATATTGTTTACCGAAAAGAATACCTATACCTTTGAATATTCCTTTGTAGGAAGCAACAAAAAACAACGCGGAGTTGTAACAAAACTCAATTAGCCACGTTTAACAGCAAAATTAAATTTAAAAATGGAAATCTTATTTACCCCGAATGCCTTAATGGCACTGCTTACATTAACCTTTCTTGAAATCATCCTCGGAATTGACAACATCGTTTTCCTGTCAATAGTTTCAGGGAAATTAAGAGCCGAAGACCAACCAAAAGCAAGGCGTGTCGGGTTATTGCTCGCCATGGTTTTCAGGATCATATTGTTATTCGGAATCACCTGGGTAATGGGATTGAAGGAAGTGCTGCTGCATATTGACTGGGGATTTTTTGAAGCTGGGATAACAGGGCAAAGTATTATCATTTTTGGTGGTGGATTGTTTTTATTGTACAAATCCGTTTCTGAAATCCATCATAAAATGGAAGGCGAAGAAGAAACATCCAATGCTAAAGCCAGCAAGAGTTTATCAAACGCCATAATCCAGATTGCCTTACTGAACATTGTGTTTTCCTTTGACAGCATCCTGACCGCAGTCGGAATGGTGAGCAACAATGATCCGTCACAAGGTGGATTCGGGCATACAGGTGCTTTGCTTATCATGATTTTATCTGTAGTTATTTCTATCGTAATCATGATGATTTTTGCAGGGCCGGTTTCTAAATTCGTAAATGAACATCCGACAATACAAATTCTAGGCTTATCATTCCTGATCCTAATTGGCGTGATGCTGATTGCCGAAGGTGCGCATTTGGCTGAATTTAAATTTGGTGAAAAAACCGAAATTGGCGCAATTCCAAAAGGCTACCTCTACTTCTCTATTTTCTTCTCATTGTTTGTGGAATTCCTAAACATGAAAATGAAAAAGAACAAAAAACCTGTCAAATTGCATAACAGCAAAATTGCCGATAATAAATTAAAGGATAGCGATGTTACGAATTAAATCCATCTTACTAATCACTGTTTTTAGTTGCATCCTAATAGCATGCGACGCTAAAATTGCGGTAAACAAGGAGCCTGTTTTTAACTCTTACAAACCAGAAAGCAAGGAATACCGGAATAAATTAGCCGAAAAAATAACGACGAATCAAAACGATCTAACTTGTGTTTTTGACAAATACATTGATGCTAACACCATTGAAGTAATTGTAAGCGGAAAGGATTTTGCAGCCAATTGCTTAGTAACCGTAAATGATTGGACCGGAATGGAAGGCATTAAGAAAGCAAAAGGCGGCGGTTATAGCCATGCCGAACTCGATGGCTTGCAGCTCGACATAAAGGAAAGCCCGGAAGGTGCTGTTTTCATCTACGAGAATGTAGCTTCAATAATAGACTAAAAAACGCCTCTCCATCGAGAGGCGTTTTTGTATCTGATAATTAGATGCCTGTAACAATGATTTGTTTCGTTCGTCATGCTTTCTTATTAATCAAAATCCAATAACTTATGAAAAATCTAATTCTTGTTGCGGCCCTTATGTTTATGTCCGTTTCATCCTTTGCGCAGTCATTTGACAAATTTGAAAAAAGTGACAATGTAACCAAAGTAATTTTGAGTAAAAGCCTGTTTTCCATGATTGGAAAAACAGATAAAAAAATGTCAAGTGAAGATAAAAAAGTGGTCGATTTCTTTAACCGGATCAAATCATTGAAAATGTATGCTACAGCAGATGAAAACCTGCGTTCCGAAATGAAATCAATCACAAAGAAATTTAAAAAATCAAAAGAATTCGAAGAACTTATGAAAGTGAATGATAACGGGAAAGAAGTCGAATTCCTGGTTCAAACCGGAAAAGATGACGAAATCAAGGAACTTATCATGTTTATAGAAGGTTCCGATAAAAATGAATCGGTGGTTTTTCAATTATCATTAAGCTAATATAAAAAATGCCTCTCAATCGAGAGGCATTTTTTATAGGTCATAAATTGTAAACTTATTATGCGAAAGCTTAAAGCCTAATTTTTCGTAAACCAAAACATTTTCGACACGCTTCTTGTTGGAAGTCACTTCAATGCTTTTGAGCTGCTGTTGCTTTGCGCAAGCCTTGATTTGATTCATCAAAAGGTTTCCGATTCCTTTACCACGAAATGCCTTATCAATATAAAACTCCTGTACCTCGCCAACCAAGCCGGAATGATGCAAAAGGTTCTGCACATGGAAACTGATAAATCCGGAAACTTTGCCATCTGTTTCTGAAACCAGATATACGTTCATTGGGTTGGAAGTGTTTTCAGCATAAATCTGGCTAAACTTAACCAAATCCAATTCTTCATTTTCCAATTCACACAAAAAGCGATAGACACTATCTAAATCTTCAATCCTTGCTTTTCGTATCGTAGTCTCCATTAATCCAATGACAAGGTAATTTGCCCATCATCGCCTGTTTCTGTCTGGATATCACTATCCGCGGCATCTTCAGATTCTGAAGTTTCTATTTCCGGTTGTTCCTCTACAGGTTCTTCGTAAGGCAGTGATTCCAAAAGATTCACCTGTTTCAATTTGTCCGTAGTCAATTGATTTCCCAGAGCCTTAATTCCTTTTACTGCGATAAACTCTTCAAGGTTTACGACAATGTTTTCTTTCTGTACGCCTTTGACTTTGGCAAAAACAATTTCTGCCATCGGGCGCCAATCAGTAGAAACGATTTCCAATTGGGATTTTTCGTGTTCGCTTATAAAGATTTCTTCCTTGTTTTCGTTTTCAACCAGAAAGCGCTTGATGAAATAACGGTCTTTTTCCCCATCGTAATAAATTGCCGAAATCGGTTTGTTCGGATTCCATTTTTCCATTACGACTATATCTTCTTCAAAATGCGTTGTAAGTTCCGGAATGATGGTTTTCAGTTTCCCCGATTGATTGATTAGCAGCAATCGGTCATTTGGCCTGAATTCGCCTAACAACTCTCCTCTTCCATCTACATTCAAGCGCTGCACGGTATCATCAAACCAGACTTTCCTCGGACGTAAGGTCGATATCCCTTTTTCCTTCAGTTCAATTTTCTTGATTGGATATTTGGTTACGGTATTACCTCTGGATGCTCTTCCTTTGATGGCAATATCCGAGAATTCAACATCCCATTTGAGTTTTTTGATGCTTCCCACCTGGCGCAATAAAATGGTAATGACTTCCGCTTCCCCATTCGGGTTCGCCGAAAAATACAGTACCTGTGAACCAGCTTTTTCCTGTGTCAAATCGTAGAACTTATCACGTGTAACGCCGGAAACATTAAAACGTTTGATAAAAGTCGAGCCATTTTTACCATCACGGTAAATCATGTTGTAAATGGTACGTTTGTCGTTTTTATCAAACACATCGATATGGATAATGTCTTTCCCGACAAACTTCTTGTCGTCTACTTTTGAAATCATCATCTTACCATCACGCAAGAACACAATCACATCGTCAATATCCGAACAATCGGCAACGTATTCGTCTTTTTTCAAGCCCGTTCCAAAGAAACCTTCTTCCTTATTTACGTAAAGCTTGGTGTTTCGCAAAACAACTTTAGTCGCTTCAATGGTGTCAAAGCTTCGCAATTCGGTCTGGCGCTCGCGGCCTTTGCCAAATTTGTCTTTCAGGTTCTGGAAGAAATTAATCGCAAAATCGATAATATGATCCAAATCGTATTTGACCTGCTCCATTTCAGCTTCGAGCTTTGCAATCGCGTCATCTGCTTTATCCGAATCGAAACGAGTAATACGGATCATCGGAATCTGCGTCAGTTTTTGCAGATCATCATCGTTGATGTCACGCACGAAATCTTTAGCAAACGGTTTGAAACGCTTGTACAAATATTCATAAAGCGATTCCCTATCGTGGTACAATTTGAAATCAATATACATTTCCTCACGGATAAAGATCTTTTCCAAAGTGGATAAATGCCATTTGTTTTCGAGTTCGTCCAACTGGATTTCGAGTTCGCGCTTGAGCAAATCGACTGTCCTGTTGGTAGAAATCTTCAACATTTCGGAAACGCCGATAAACCTTGGCTTATGATCTTCAATCACACACCCTAAAGGCGCTACCGAAGTTTCACACGCAGTGAAGGCATACAAGGCATCAATGGTCTTATCAGGAGAAACACCTGGTGGAAGGTGGATTAGAATCTCAACTTCCGCAGCGGTATTGTCCTCTATTTTCTTAACCTTTATCTTCCCTTTTTCATTGGCTTTCAATATACTGTCAATCAAAGTTGAAGTATTGGTTGAAAATGGAATCTGGGTAATTGTCAGGGTCTGTTTGTCTAATTGGTTGATTTTGGCACGCACACGTACACGTCCGCCGCGCATACCATCATTATAATTGGAAACATCCGCAATACCAGCCGTTGGAAAATCCGGGAATATGGTAAATGGTTTGTTTTTTAATATCTTAATCGAAGCGTCAATTAGTTCAATAAAATTGTGTGGCAGCACTTTCGTGGATAAACCTACAGCAATTCCTTCAGCACCCTGGGCTAACAGCAACGGAAATTTAACCGGAAGATTTACGGGTTCGTTCCTTCTTCCATCATAGGAAGCCTGCCAGGTAGTGATTTTGGGAGAATAGAGAATTTCATGGCCCAACTTGGAAATACGCGCCTCAATATAACGTGAAGCCGCGGCACCATCACCTGTCAGGATATTTCCCCAGTTTCCCTGCATGTCGATAAGCAAATCCTTTTGCCCTATCTGCACCATTGCATCACCAATACTCGCATCACCGTGTGGGTGGTACTGCATGGTGTGGCCTACAATGTTCGCTACCTTGTTATAACGTCCATCGTCAAGCTCTTTCATTGAGTGCATGATACGGCGTTGCACTGGTTTGAAACCATCCTCAATAGCCGGAACCGCACGCTCAAGGATTACATACGAAGCATAGTCAAGGAACCAATCCTTGTACATTCCGGTAACCTTGGTAATGGTATCGTCGGGATTGACTTCATCGTGTTCGTAAAAATGATCGCCTGAGCCCTTTAGGTCTTCAAAACCTTCTTCGGCAGCGTCATCAAACGATTCGTCGTTTTCGTTTGGGATAATATCGTCTTCTTCTTCGTTGTTCATTTATGCTGAATGTTCAGTATTTTATTCTTAATCTTTTTCAACCACATCCAATTCCACTTTCAGGTTATTGATGATGAAAACCTGTCTGTCTGGGGTGTTTTTGCCCATATAGAATTCGAGCAGTGTTTCTATCGATGTAGATTTGTCCAGCATTACGGGATCTAATCGAATGTCGTCGCCAATGAAATGCTTGAACTCGTCTGGTGATATCTCTCCTAATCCCTTGAATCGGGTAATTTCCGGTTTTGGTTTTAGCTTTTCGATAGCATCTATACGTTCCTGTTCGGTATAGCAATAAATAGTTTCCTTTTTGTTCCTTACACGGAATAATGGGGTCTGCAAAATGTACAAATGCCCATCCTTAATCAATTCAGGGAAAAATTGCAGAAAGAATGTTATCAGCAGCAAACGGATGTGCATCCCGTCGACATCGGCATCGGTAGCGATTACAATGTTGTTGTAACGCAGATCGCCCATGTCTTCCTCAATATCCAACGCCGCCTGGAGCAGGTTGAACTCTTCATTTTCGTATACAATTTTCTTCGACATTCCGTAGGAATTCAAAGGTTTTCCACGCAAACTGAATACCGCCTGAGTATTTACATTACGGCTTTTGGTAATCGAACCCGAAGCCGAATCTCCCTCGGTAATGAATAATGTGCTTTCTAAACTTAAAGGGTTTTTCGCATCAGTCAAATGCACACGGCAATCGCGTAATTTCTTATTGTGAAGGCTGGCTTTTTTGGCTCGGTCTTTTGCTAATTTCCTGATTCCCGAAAGTTCCTTACGCTCGCGTTCTGCCTGGAGTATCTTACGCAAAAGCAAATCGGCGGTTTCCGGATTTTTATGCAAAAAATTATCCAGTTTCGTTTTGATAAAATCGTTTACAAACGTACGCACTGATGGGCCTTTCGGGCCGATTTCGGTAGAACCCAGCTTGGTTTTGGTCTGTGATTCGAATACCGGTTCCTCAACCTTTACCGAAATTGCGGAAACAATGGATTTACGGATATCTGAAGCCTCAAAAGGCTTGTTGTAGAATTCCTTTATCGTTTTTACAATCGCTTCACGGAAAGCACCCAAATGCGTTCCGCCCTGCGTGGTATTCTGACCGTTGACAAACGAATGGTATTCCTCGGAATATTGTGATTTACTGTGGGTCACTGCAATTTCGATATCTTCACCCAAAAGATGGATGATTGGATATTGCATGTCTTCCTCTGTAATCGTTTCTTCTAGTAAATCCTTTAGACCGTTGTCTGAATAATATTTTTCGCCATTGTAATAAATCGTCAATCCGGTGTTCAAATAACAATAGTTTTTGAGCATGCGGATAACATATTCATTACGGTATTTGTAGTTTTTAAAGATGGCTTCATCCGCAATGAAAGCAACCTTGGTTCCTTTTCGTTTGGTGGATTCTATGATTTCTTCTTCGGAAGTCAGGTTTCCTGCAGAAAATTCAGCCGCTTTTTGTTGGTTGTCACGAACGGATTCAACACGGAAAAAGTTCGACAACGCATTGACCGCCTTGGTACCAACTCCATTCAAACCAACGGATTTCTTAAATGCCTTGGAATCGTATTTTCCACCGGTATTCATTTTGGAAACTACATCAACGACCTTTCCGAGTGGAATCCCACGTCCATAGTCACGCACCGTAACCATTTTGTCCTTGATGGTCACTTCGATTACTTTTCCGGCACCCATGACAAACTCATCGATACAGTTATCTATGACTTCTTTCAAAAGGATGTAAATACCATCGTCGGGCGAAGAACCGTCACCGAGTTTCCCGATGTACATACCGGGACGCATCCTGATGTGTTCTTTCCAGTCTAACGAACGAATATTGTCTTCCGTATATTGATTTTGCTCTTGCATTGAAATGTATCGATTTTCCGCTAATATAGTGGAATTACCGCGATTTAGGAAACGGCCATTATCAAAGTTATTAAGAATGATATTGACAATGATTTTTCGATTTGCACTATGCGATTTTCGATGTTGGAACAGGTTAATTTTCCGTTATTACAAAAACCGATTTATAGATATCGATGAATATAAAAACTGAAATCAGGAATGCTCCAAAAACAAAACTTGCTACGATCCATTCATCAAATCCTAAAACACCTAAAATCATACTGATTAGCCAGGCAATGAACAGGTTTAGGTTGAATATCCCGCCAAGAATATAAAAGAAATTGGTTTTCAGCGGATTTGTTTTCTTTTTCAGATGGAAAAACAGGCGAATAATCAGTAAAATTACGCCAAAGCCAACAGCATAAAACACACTGTAAACATAGTTAAAAAACAAGCCTACGCCTCTAAACATGCCATCTTCAAAAAAATAAGCAAAGAATATATACATGGACCAAAAATTTACCACTACCAATGACAACGCTGAGTATTTAAAAACTTTCTCTTTCATGACATTATGATTTTATTGGTAATGACAAAAAATACCCGTATCGGTAACGGTCCAGAATGCCGCTTTCTGGTTGGCTGCCTTGAGTCCGTTATTGGCCCACGAATTACAGGTCTGGAATAAATTATACCTGCCATTGGCTTCGTAAAAACTATCATTCTTTCCGTAGGTAACTGCGTTGATGAAGATAGGCATTTGCTTAGCATCATGCTGAAAACCGGATTCGATATAATCTATTAATTTTTGGTAATTGCCGTAAGACATATCGATTTTGACACAGGTTTTACTTTCTCTCATCGCCTTGAAAAAAGTCGCATGCATCGCTGATGACCCTAGCCCGAAAGCTGCATTAAAAGCTGTACTCGCTTTCAAATCGGACCATTCGGGTGTGTTAAGGTAAAATCCTTTATCGCCCCAACCAAATGCTATGAAGTTATTGGTTGAATCCTGGGCTTTGGTATTTTCGAATTTGATTTCCGTGCTCCAATCCTTAAGTTCGCTTTTTATCGGCAAAACCAAATCGGTGTGCACGCCATTGGTCATAATGTAGATTGGGATCTGCTTTTCCTGCTTTTCAGCATCAGCGTTAATGGTTATCCTTGATAAGGAAAAGGCGGCGAGTACATAGAAAGCAAGGAATAGGACTATTCCCAAGCTTATTTTCCCTAAAATGCGGAGTGATTTTTTTACGGTTTTACCAACAGCATTAAAATTATTTTTTTGGTATTGGTGAATCTTCGATTTCATATTGGTTTGGTTTTGCACAGCGCAGGCAAATGTTATGCCAAAACATTTTCGAAGTGTTTAGAAAAGGAGTAAAAAAATAAAGTTTATCGAATTGCAACCGAGTCTTATTTTTGGATTTTCCGGATCATTTCATCCTGTAAAGGTTTTACGAAATAATCAACTACAATGTCATAATTCATGGCTTTTTCCCTGTCTTCCGGGTTGTTGGAAGAAGTCAGCATAATGACGGAACACTTCTTTTCGATGACTTTAGGAAAGTTGACAAACTCTACCAAAAATCCAAATCCGTCCATTTTTGGCATTGATATGTCGAGGAAAACCAAATCGGGGAAAACAGCATAATCGTCCTTAATGGTTTCGAGGTAATCCAAAGCAGCTATAGCGGAATTTTTAACCGTAATCATTTCGGCTATGTCATTTTCCCTGATAATATGGTTATTGATATAATTGTCAATTTCGTTATCATCAATCAATAATATGTGGTTCATTTTCATCATAATAGCTAGTTTAAAATGATTATTTATTTGGAATTTCCAAACGGATTTCAGTACCAACACCTAAGTCCGATTCAACACTATAACTTCCGTTCAGCTTTTCTACCGCTTCCTTCACAATATAAAGACCTAATCCCGAGCCAGTTGACCTTGAGGTAGAGCGATAGAACATATCAAAAATCTTGTCCTTGTCTTCGGTGGAAATGCCTATTCCGTTATCCTTGACAATGATGGTTGCTTTATCTGCATCGCAATTGAATATCACATTTATAAAACAATTGTCTTTGGCGCCGTCACTGTATTTATAGGCATTTGAAATAATGTTATTGAGGATGATGCTAAGCCTTTTTTTATCGGTAACAAACTTTGCATTGTTTTCCATAATAACCTTAAAATCAATTTCGGGGCCTTCCAAAAATTTAAAATTACTGTTGACATCATTAACCAATTCCTCAAAATTGATTTCGTTGCTTTCGGGCTCAATTCGGGCGTTTCTTGAATAATTTAGGATGTCATCAATAAAATTATCCAATTTGGTCGCACTTGTCTTCAGCATGCCTAACCTTTCGAGCATTGCCAATGGATTATGCTCTTGTTTGCCTTCAAGGTCTTTGGTCGTAATATTTATAAGCCCTAATATGGATTTGAGCGGCGCTCTTAAATCGTGCGAGGCACTATATACAAAACGATCGAGTTCGGCATTGGTTTTTTTGAGTTCGGCGTTGTAACGGATCATTTCATCTTCAATTTTCTTGCGCTCAGTAATGTCTGTTGCGATAATCATTACGTGTGTTACTTCGCCATTAATTGATATTGGTACCATACGGGAACGAACCCAGCGCTCATTCCGTATGAGGTTTTCAATTTCCTGGTTTTCATTTGTCTTAAAACATTTCAATAACGCTTCCCTTGCGATCTCCTGGCTTTCGATTGGAAGGACTTCTATGCAATCCTCACCTACAAACTGCTTTGGATCTTCGCCCGGAAGGCTGCGGTTAATGTCTTCTATCTTGAAAAATTTATTGACATACAAGATAATATCGGGCGAATTGTCGAATTGATTCTTGAAGCGTGCTGTGGCTTTTTTACGTTGGGTTATTACTTCGGTAAACATAATAATCCCTCCTATTTCACCGGATGATTTGTGCCATGGGCGAATTTCCCATTGTAGCCATTCTATGCTTCCGTCTGTTCTTAAGAAAGAATCTTCATCCTTTTTTTCAACGGCACCTTTAAGGCAACGCTGATGGATGTCTTTCCATTCCTGGCCAATTTCGGGAAAAACCTCATAATGTGTTTTTCCGATAATATCCTGTCCAACGAGATTGTAATCAACAATCCAGCGTCGGCTCGTGGCTATATAACGCATGTCATTATCCAACATTGCCAATGAAGCCGGGCTGTGCTCTATGAATAGTAGTAACTGTTCCTTGTTTTCGATGAGTTCGGCTTCAATCTTATTCCGTTCCGTGACATCGCGAATGATGGCGAAGAAGCCTTTTCCTTCCATGTAGCGGTTGCTGATTTCGGTTTCGATGAATGTGCCGTCTTTTTTCCTGACCTTCCTGTAGATTAAAGCCGATTTGGTTTGTTTAAGCGTATCAATATCCGTTGCCTGCTTTTTTAAATCTGAAGAAGCTACAAAATCAGAGATTTTCATCTTGAGTAGTTCATCACGGGTATAGCCCAATAAATTACAGGAATACTCATTTAAATCGATGATTTCTGTATCCTCGTTAAGTATCAATATGGCTTCACCCGCATATTCAATCAATCTCCTGTAATTCTCTTCTGTAAGGAATAATTTGGCATTATTGAGGTTGACGCTCCTCATGATGCTTTCATTCTTTTTAACCAGGTAGTATAAAAACGGAGTCGCGATTATGAAAACGATAATCAGTATCCACCAAAATTTTTCGGTATAGCCATCGTGCAGCCTGGTACTGCTTTGGGTGATTTGTTTGCCTATGCTGATTTGGATATTGAGCAATCTCGTAATTTCATTCGAAACCAACTTGGAAGAAGGCTGGATTTCATCGCGCAAAATCCTGTTAACAGCGTCATTATCTTCCTTTGATAAGGCAATTTTAAGGTTTTCGACGCCTTTACCCATTTTAGCAATCAAGACCGCTGTTTTGGCTTCTATCCTTTTTTCCTTGGAAGTAAGATAAGTGCCCGAATAGCTTTGCCAGTTTGATTTGATGCTATCCTGCGCCCGTGTAATGTCCTTTAGGGCTTCTTCCGGCAAAACCTGGTTTTCTTCCACCTGATGTGCCAGGAAAATAATATTGGATGTATGAAAACGCACATTGCTCAAATGTTTCATCGGCATCAGCCTGTCTGAAAACAATTCCTTTGAATTTTCATTGAGTTTTTTAATCTCCAAGATCCCATAAACACCAACTCCAATGACAAACAGGGTCATGATAAAAACCAACAAAGTCAGTTCAATTGAAGCTTTTATTTTATTTATCATTAGTTAAGACATAGATTAACTTTAAGTGACAGTATGAGAATGAGAAAATGTGTTGGCGTGGCTTTAAAAACTTCTGCAATTGTAGAAATAAAAAATAAAAAAAGACCAAATAAGTTGGTCTTTTTTTTATGGGATACGCAATTTGCGAATTATACGATTATACGTTGAAACGGAAATGCATCACATCACCATCTTTTACAATGTATTCCTTGCCTTCTACCCTTAGTTTTCCTGCTTCCTTTACTTTGGCTTCTGAACCAAGAGCAGAGAAATCCTCGTAGGCGATAACTTCGGCACGGATAAATCCTTTTTCAAAATCGGTGTGGATTACACCGGCTGCTTTTGGTGCCGTATCTCCAACGTTGATAGTCCAGGCGCGGACTTCTTTTACACCTGCAGTGAAATACGTTTGCTGTTTCAATAATTTATAGGCAGCTCGGATCAAAACGGCTGAACCCGGCTCAGTCAACCCCATATCTTCAAGGAAAACCTGGCGTTCTTCGTAGCTTTCCAGTTCGGTAATATCAGCTTCTGCACCAACAGAAAGAATGATGACTTCTGCATCTTCATCCTTTACCAATTCACGAACCTGGTCTACATATTTATTTCCGCTTACTGCTGCACTTTCGTCAACGTTGCAAACGTATAGTACTGGTTTGTTGGTAATCAATTGGAAATCTTCGAATAAAACTTCTTCGTCATTGCTTTGAGGAACAACTGTACGTGCCGATTTTGCCTGTAATAAGGCTTCACGGATCCTGTCCAATAATGCTTTCTCGGTTTGCGCTTCCTTGTTTCCTGTTTTGGCCGCACGGTTAACTTTTTCCAAACGTTTTTCAACGGTTTCCAAATCCTTAAGCTGCAACTCGATATCGATGGTTTCCTTGTCGCGTATTGGATTTACACTTCCGTCAACGTGAACGATATTATCATTGTCAAAACAACGCAAAACATGGATGATGGCATTACATTCCCTGATATTTCCAAGGAATTGATTTCCTAAGCCTTCACCTTTGCTTGCGCCTTTTACCAAGCCCGCGATATCAACAATATCAACGGTTGCCATAACAACGCGTTCCGGTTTTACCAATTCTTCCAATCGGTTGATTCTTGGGTCAGGAACGTTTACGACACCAATGTTAGGCTCGATAGTACAAAACGGAAAGTTGGCACTCTGCGCTTTGGCATTTGATAAACAATTAAATAAGGTTGATTTACCCACATTTGGCAATCCGACGATTCCTGCTTTCATACTTGTGCGATTTTATTAAAAAGTGCGCAAATATAGCGTAATAAAATCAAGTAGCAAAGGCTAATTTAAGGTCGGAATTCGATGCTTGAGATTATAGCCTGTTCTTCATCGGTTGCGGTTAGCCCAGAAATATCCCAATAGTTGGTGAGTATGGAATTTTTTTTGTTGTAAAGCGTTTTTTCCTTAAAGACTTCACTGTCTTTATAAATGAAGCTATGGTTGCTGAAACTGGTAATCACAAAGTAGTTCTTGACTTCGATATCTGTTTTAGTATTTTTTTTGTCAATACGCTCAAAACCAATTTCTTCCTTAGAACCTACTAAATAATAATTTGAACTATCTAACCGGTATATTGTTTTGAACAAGGATTTGTAAATATTCTTCGAACCCACCGAAGTTTTGTCCTTTACATTGGCAATGGTGTTTGGTGAAACAAACGAACTCACTTCAACAATCAGTTTCTTTTTCCGGTCATAAATTATGGTAAAATCATCGCGCAAAGCCTTGGTCGGATCAACTGGTGTAACCGACATGGTATAATAATCCTCGTTTTTCGAATTGGCTTTAATCAGGAAATCGTATTTTTTCTTGGCTGCCGGATCTAAAATTGGGTCAAGGTATTTGAAATTATAATAATTCTCCATGATATCGTTAAGGTTATAACCCAAAACATCCGAAGTGAAATCTTCATCAATCAAGCCATACGACCTATTTTGCTCAATAAGGATGTCTGTTTTAAAATTCTTAGCATTGCCCAGCAATTGAAAATTCATAAGCCCGTCATTATAATAAGAATTGGCGCCATTCATTTTGAAAAACTCTCTCGAATACACCTTTAATCGGGCCGGTATGGTCAGTTTTTTGGCTGAATTTTCAACTATGGCCTTTAGGATTTTCTGCGGATGCTGCTTGGTTATGACGATTTCATCAAGGCCGTTGACACTGCTTTTTAAATAAACAATATTCTGTTTTTCCTTTAGGGTTGACGATCTCAATTTAACCGAAACATACGAAGAATGCGTCACCTGGATATTCGAAATCCCATTTAAAATAAAGTTTACTGTCCCTTCAGCATTGCTCAATAGTGTCTGCTTGGTCTTTGCTACAAAAACGGTAGCATCTTCTACAGGCTCTTGCGTATCGGCGTCCTTAAACACAATTACCTTCTCTTCGTTTTGCGAAAAGGCATTGAGGCTAAAAATCAAAAGCAAGGTTAGTATGCGCTTCATTTGACATGACTTTGTTCCAAATTTAACAAAAAACTTCTACTCTTAATATCAATGTTTCTAGGTTGTTAGGCAATTTGTTAACATCCTTATCCACAATTTTAACAGTCCGATTTGTGTAAAAAGTATAACGCAAACAGAGAATCATGTAACACGTTTTAGGCAGCTTGAAACTAGATTTGTAACATGCTAATCATTAAATTTAATCATTATGAAAACTATAATCCTAGGAGCGTTCGCCCTTTTACTTTCGCTGAGCACACAAGCCCAGAATCAAAACAAGAAATCGGAAACGATAACAAAAGTCACAACGGTGAAAGACGATAAAGGCGAACATAAAGTAGTCAAAAAAGAAACCGTCAATGAAGTGCAGAATATCGAGTTGAAAGATGTGCCGAAAGGAACGTTAAATACCGATATCCAGCCTTCACCTACCCAAGCAACTACTACCACTACTGTAAATGTAGATGGGCAGGAACGTGTTGTAGATGTAGACCATTCAGCTTATTATTCCTATAATGGCGAAAGATACCAGGTACTTGCCGATAATTCGGGGTACAAAATGACCAACAATACAAGCGGAATTTCCTTATTAAGAAGGACAGCCAATAACACCTATATCTATAGAAATAAAGACAAATACTCTATCGGGCATTTTGATGCCAACGGGAATTTGGTTCTCGAAACCTATGACGATAAAACCGATAAAGTAACTGTTGAAGTTTTTGATTTGCAGAAGTAATCTTCTGTCTAAACAAAAAATCCTGAGCTCTAAACTCAGGATTTTTTATTTCTATTCATTGTGTAAAAAGGATTGCCTATTCAGAAGCGTTTCTTCACTTTCTACGTGATTGTCATCAGGAACACAACAATCTACAGGACAAACCGCCGCGCATTGTGGCTCTTCGTGGAAACCTTTACATTCGGTACATTTCCCCGGAACGATATAATAAATATCATCCGAAAGCGGCGTTTGTGGCGCATCCGAATCGACTTCAGTCCCATCAGGCAGGATTATTTTTCCCCTCAATGCTGTTCCGTCCTTATACCTCCAATCATCTGCACCCTCATAAATTGCCGTATTTGGGCATTCCGGTTCACAAGCTCCGCAGTTGATACATTCGTCTGTTATAATGATTGCCATATTTTATTGCTTTATGCTATAAGCTGTAGGCTTTAAGCTTTTAATATTCCATAAAGATAAGATGCATTGCTTAAAGCTTGGTGCCTAAAGCCAAAAACCTTATTTTTGCGCAAAATTACAATCAAAACCCTTCATAAACAAATCTAAATGAGTTCTGTTAACACAAAATTATCTTTTGTCGAGTTAGGTAAATTCCTGAGTCAATTCAAACTAAAGGAACAAACCCAGCGTAATGATGTGCTTCATAACGATTTGTATTTTGAAAAATTCAAGGACTTGCTCCAGCTTTCCCAGTCGCACAATGGATGGTTTACACCGGAACAAGTGTATTTTGCCGTTGATTCCTGGGCTCAGGCTTTGACAGAAACCAACCTAAACCAATGGCTATCGAAGTATGATTTGAAGGAATTCCAGCCAAAAACCGTTGGGTTAATCCTTGCCGGGAATATTCCGTTGGTAGGATTCCACGACTTTCTTTCGGTTTTGATTTCGGGGCATAAGGCTTTGGTCAAATTGTCGTCAAACGATCAGCATCTGATAGAATTCCTTGCGAATTACCTAATCAGCGTTGAGCCCAAATTATCAGAATACATCAAATTTACCGATGGCAAAATGGAGAATTTTGATGCGGTCATAGCTACGGGAAGCAATAATACGGCGCGTTATTTCGAATTTTACTTCAAGGACAAACCAAGCATTATCCGAAAGAACAGGAATTCTGTCGCTGTTCTGAACGGAAAGGAAACGCAGGAAAATCTGATTGGCCTTGGTGAAGATATCTTTAGGTATTTTGGCCTGGGTTGCCGCAATGTGTCTAAGCTTTTTGTTCCAAAAGACTATAAGTTCGATGCTTTCTTCAAGGCAATCTATGAATATAAGGATGTTATTTTTTACGAAAAATATTCCAACAATTACGATTATAATAAGGCGGTTTTCCTAATGAGTAATTTTAAATTACTGGACAACGAATTCCTGACCTTAAAGGAAGATGCAAGTTATGCCTCGCCTATTTCCTCTGTGTTTTACGAATTTTATGAAAACCTTGAAGATCTAAATTCAAGATTGCAGAATGAGTCCGGACAAATCCAATGCATAGTTTCCAATAATTTGACTCCGGATTCGATCCCGTTTGGCCAGACACAAAAGCCTGAACTTTGGGATTATGCTGATAATGTGGATACTTTGCAATTCTTAATGTCTTTGTAATATTCGCAACGATTGTTATAAACTATATCGTTTTCGTTAATAACATACCCTAATTATTGCGGATTTCCAATCGCTTTTTAAACAGCGGTTTCCGACATTTGCAGCTCATTATTTTAGAAATAGTTCACCATGAAAAAACATAATTATAGCGCTGGTCCATGCATTTTGCCACAGGAAGTCTTTGAAAAATCAGCACAAGCCATTTTAAATTTCAATAATTCTGATTTATCTATTCTTGAAATCTCACACAGAAGCAAGGATTTTGTTGCTGTTATGGAAGAAGCGAGGGCTTTGGTTTTGAAGCTTTTAGGTTTGGAAGGAAAAGGCTATCAGGCGTTGTTTCTTCAGGGTGGCGCGAGTTTGGAGTTTTTAATGGTTCCGCAAAACTTAATGAAAGTTGATGGAAAAGCCGCTTATTTAGATACCGGAACCTGGGCGAACAATGCCATTAAGGAAGCTAAATTATTTGGGGAAACAGTTATTGTTGCTTCATCAAAAGAGCAAAATTACAGTCATATCCCAACAGATTATACAATTCCAGCGGATGCAAATTATTTCCACTGCACGAGCAACAATACCATTTTTGGAACCCAAATGAAGTCATTCCCAAAAACAAACATTCCAGTTGTTTGCGATATGAGCTCCGATATTTTTTCAAGAACACTGGATTTCACGCAATTTGATTTGATTTATGCAGGAGCCCAGAAAAATATGGGTGCGGCCGGAACAACTTTGGTTGTGGTTAAGGAAGAAATCTTAGGGAAATCAGGAAGAACCATTCCAAGTATCCTGGATTACGAAAAGCACATCAAAGCCGAAAGCATGTACAATACACCTGCAGTTTTTGCGGTTTACACCTGTCTGCTGACCTTGCAATGGCTGAAGAAAAACGGTGGAATCGCAGCTATTGAAAAAATCAATGAAGCAAAAGCAGAACTTCTTTACTCTGAAATTGATAGAAATCCTTTATTTATTGGAACTGCCGATAAAAAAGACAGAAGTTTCATGAATGCGACTTTCTTGTTGGTTGATGAAAAAAATCAGGAAACATTCGACAAAATGTGGAAGGAAGCCGGAATCTCTGGTTTAGCCGGGCACCGTTCTGTTGGCGGTTACCGTGCGTCTATGTACAATGCGTTGCCATTGGAAAGCGTACAGGTTTTGGTTGATGTGATGAAAAAATTAGAGGAAATCGTAAAACAAAACGAAGTAACAGTATAAATCGTATTTCGTAAATCATAATTCGTAATTAAAAATGAGAGTATTAGCCAACGACGGAATTTCTAAAAGCGGTATCAAAGCTTTGGAAAATGGTGGTTTTGAAGTTTTTACCAATAAAGTTGCCCAGGAACAGGTAGCCAATTATATCAACGAACATAAAATTGATGTCATCATTGTCAGAAGCGCGACTAAAGTACGCCAGGACATTATAGACAATTGCCCAAGCCTAAAAGTCATTGGCCGTGGCGGTGTCGGAATGGACAATATTGATGTGGATTATGCGCGCAGCAAAGGATTGCACGTAATCAACACGCCGGCTTCATCTTCGGAAAGCGTAGCTGAATTGGTATTCGCGCATTTATTTACAGGCGTGCGTTTCCTTCAGGATTCCAACAGGAATATGCCTTTGGAAGGCGATACCAACTTTGAAGGTTTGAAAAAAGCCTATGCAAACGGAATTGAATTGCGCGGAAAAACATTAGGGATTATTGGTTTTGGACGTATCGGGCAGGCGGTGGCTAAAATGGCGTTAGGCCTTGGAATGAAAGTAATAGCGGCTGATAAATTTGTCAATAAGGCCGAAGTAAAGGTTGATTTCTACAACGGGCAATTCATCAATGTTGAATTTGAAACCGAACCCTTGGAAGATGTTTTCAAACATTCTGATTTCATTACCCTGCATGTTCCCGCTCAGGAAGGCTACGTAATTGGTGAAACTGAATTCAAATTGATGAAAGACAATGTTGGAATCGTAAACTGCGCACGTGGTGGTGTAATTGATGAAGTGGCTTTAGTTGCCGCGTTGGATTCGGAAAAAGTACTATTCGCGGGATTGGATGTTTTTGAAAACGAGCCGACACCGGAAATACAAATACTGATGCATCCAAAAATTTCGTTGACTCCACACATAGGCGCAGCTACATTGGAAGCCCAGGACCGAATCGGAACTGAATTGGCCGAACAGGTTATCAGCCTTTTAAAAGCCGAAAAAGTTTAAATATCATTTTTAGATTGGGCAATATTTGACTAAATTTAGTCTCAATTTAAAAACCGATGATATGTTTGACCAACTGACTGACCTAGTAAAACAATTTGGCAACGATGCAGTAGTTAAGAATGCTGCAGTTCCTAACGAACATAACGACGCTGTAATGAGTGAGGCGAGCTCTTCTATTCTGGACGGATTGAAGGAAATGGCAGCCAACGGCAACACGGATGAATTAGCTAATTTATTTCAGGGTAATAATGCTTCGGATAGTTCAAATCCGGTTGTTCAGCAATTGACCGAAAAACTATCGGGAAGTTTAGGCGACAAGTTTGGCTTGAGCAGCAATGATGCTTCCGGAGTGGCAGGCAGCCTTATTCCAAAAGTTTTAGGCTCATTGGTTGGCAAAGCAAAAGATCCAAACGATAACAGTTTCCAGATTTCAGATATCATCGGAGCCTTAACAGGCGGTGATTCTTCAAAAGGAGGCGGAATTATGGATGCCATTTCAAAATATGGCGGGCAATTTGGCTTAGATCAGGATGGCGACGGTCAGGTTGGAATAAGTGATGCGGTTGCGGCTGTTTCCAAAAAATCGGGCGGCCTTGGTGGATTATTAGGGAAATTATTCGGAAGGTAATTTTACATTTATAGAGCTTAAACCACGCCATCAGCGTGGTTTTTTTATATGTTAAAGTTGAAACATGATGCCTTGGTTTTTTGTAATTTTATATGCAAACTGCACAGCTATGAAAAAGATAATTTTCCCACTTATTTTAATCGTTGCATTGGCTTCCTGTCATTTCGATAAAAATATTACGACTAAGGCAAAAACTCCTGATAAACCAAAGCCTGAAGATATCGTTCGCATCGCTAATGATTCGTTGGAGTATGAAGTGATTATCATTGATGCTGGATTTAACTCCTGGCTTGCCGGACATGCCAAACCAAGAGGTTTTTATTCTGAAACTTTCCTTGAAAGCAGGAACCAAATTTATGTCTCCGAATGGAATCTGCGTGTTTCACAGCCCCAACGCTATAACGGCCTTTACGAAATGCGGATAGATTATGATCCGAACATCCATTACGGATACGAAGTAAATTACCTGATTTATAATTATATGGTTTATTTTCAGACCACCAACAAACAAAAACTGGGGCCGTTTGCCGTGACACCATAATCTCTTATATTTGCAGAAAATTAGTGTATGGCAAGTTTTAAGGAACGCTGGAATATCAAATCAAATTGGCAGGCATTTGTCATTATTGTAGTGTTTGCCGTTACTGGTTCTACTGCCGCTTACCTTTCAAAACCCATCTTAGCTTCCCTAAACATTACAAAAGACAATCCCTGGGAATATTATCCGTTATACATTATTCTGATCTTTCCCGTGTATCAGGTTTTATTGGTTAGCTTCGGATTTATCTTTGGTCAGTTTAACTTCTTCTGGGCATTTGAAAAGAAAATGCTCCGCGGCATGAAACTTGGTTTTATCGCTGATTGGTTTGAGAAGAAATAAAGTGTTACTTTGTGAAAAATTCTTTCGATGATAATTGCCAAAAACATCCATAAATATTACGACAATCTGCATGTTTTAAAAGGAGTTGATTTGCACATCCAAAAAGGTGAAATCGTTTCTATTGTCGGTGCTTCTGGTGCCGGTAAAACAACCTTGCTGCAAATCCTCGGAACGTTAGACAATCCCCATAAATCGAATGATACATCGCTTGAGGTAAATAGTGAAAACATTTTGATAATGAAGGATAAAGCATTGTCAAAATTCAGAAATACGCACCTTGGTTTTATCTTTCAATTCCATCAATTATTACCTGAATTTACTGCTCTCGAAAATGTATGCATCCCGGCTTTCATTGGAGGAAAGGACAAAAAACAAACCGAAACCGAGGCCAAAAGACTTTTGGAATACCTAGGCTTATCGCATCGGATTGACCACAAACCAAACGAGCTTTCCGGAGGTGAACAGCAGCGTGTTGCCGTTGCCCGGGCATTGATCAATAAACCGGCTGTTATTTTTGCTGACGAACCATCAGGGAATTTAGATACTGCTTCGGCAGAAAACCTGCATCAGCTGTTTTTTAAATTGAGGGATGAATTTGGGCAAACTTTTGTCATCGTAACCCATAACGAGGATTTTGCCAACATGGCCGACAGGAAACTGGTAATGAAAGACGGATTAATAGTATGATACTGATTCTGATTAGTTGGATTTATATTCTTTTTACCGCCATCACATTTGGTATCGGGATTTCCAAAACATTGCGCATCCAACAGTTTGATACAGTAATTACAACTATCCTCGGATTATTTTCGGTAACTGTTTTAGCTACCATCTGGGCTTTCTTTAGTCCTATCGCTATTGTTTTTCACAGCGTTTTACTTGTATTCTCACTACTTTTATGGTACAGGGAAAAAGTAATTTTTGCCCAGATTGTACAAAATACATTCACAACAATCAGGCAATATTCCCTTTCAATCAAAATCATGCTGGCTGTAAGCAGCATCCTAATACTGGCACAAAGCGCCACCTTGCCTTTTATCATTGACAACGAAAGTTATTACATCCAAACCATCAAATGGCTTAACCAATATGGTTTTGTCAAAGGTTTGGCCAACCTGCATCTGTTCTTAGGGCAAGCAAGCGGTTGGCACATCACGCAAAGCGTTTACAGTTTTTCTTTCCTATACGACAGGTTCAACGATCTAAATGGATTCTGTCTGCTCTTGGGGAATTTCTTCGCTATCCAAAAACTGAACTCTTATTTCTCAAGTGGAAAACAAATGGATTTGGTGTTTGCCTTATTTCCGTTGACTTATATTTTCCTATTCCAATTCGCAAGTTCGCCTTCACCCGATTTGCCGATTTATGTATTCGGATTTATCGTATTTTCCAATTACCTGCAAAACGAAAACAAAAAAGAAAGCTTTACGATTATCAGCCTTTTGGTGCTCTTTGCAATATTTATAAAGATTACAGCCGTTGTATTATTGCTTTTCCCTTTGGCATTGTTGCTAAAGCATTTCGCGGTATTGAAACGGCAATTCGTTAAAATGATGCTTATCGGAAGCCTGGTTTTGATTTTGTTTATCTCAAAAAATACTATGCTGACGGGTTATCCCCTATTCCCGCTGCTGTGTTTCAGGATTGATTTCCTGGATTATACGGTGCCGAGCATTATCATGGATTTCTTTTTCAGCAAAAGCATGCTGCATTCGTTTTATATTCCGTACAACCAATTCGACACTGCCGGCATTTTAGGAATCCTCAAAATGTATTTCCTCAATAACGGAATCACAGGCTACATTGGCATCCTGTCGGTTGCATTGCTACTGATTGCGCCTATTATCATTGTCAAAAAACACCTGGAAAAATCAATTTGGACTGTCTATTTTGCATTTGTGGCCTTAACGGTTTTGCTTTGCTTTAGTTCGCCACAATATCGTTTTTATGTTTATTTTACGCTGTTCTTTACGCTATTGCTGGCTTCGCTATTGATTTCAAATCCTAAATGGATTATACGCCTTTATTCGGCCAGTTTTGTTTTGGTTGCCATTTTTTTGCTAATTCCAATATCTTATGGCAGCTTAACCGAAAACAAATTCCTTGGACAAAACAGCACCTTCCATTTGAAAAATATCGCTATTCCTGAACCTAATTCCAAATGGAAGCCCGAATTCCGTGGCGGAAGCGTAGGCAATATGCATTATCATTCTCCGTTGGATACTTCATTTTTTTGGGTAACCGGCAATGGTGAACTGCCTTGCATCAATATCGTTCAGCTCGAATATTTCCATCAAGGTTTTTTCTATATACCACAACAGCGAAGCATTGAGCTTAAGGACGGTTTCTATTCACAAAAAGTAAGTGGCAATGAACCCGAATGAGCTAAAGGATTTCCTCGATGAGAAAGTTGGGCTTTACAACAATCCCAAATTCATTGAATCCGACCCAATACAGATCCCGCATCAGTTTTCGTTGAAGGAAGACATTGAGATTGCAGGTTTCCTGACGGCATCCATCGCTTGGGGAAACCGCAAGATGATTATCAATAACAGCCAGCGAATGATAGCACTGATGGGCAATTCGCCGTTCGATTTTGTAATGAGCCACAACGAATCACAGTTGGAACAATTGGATGGTTTTGTGCACCGTACATTCAACAGTGGGGATTTTGTCACATTTATTAAGGCATTGCAACATATCTATAAAAACCACGAAGGTTTGGAATCGGCTTTCGCCAAAAATCAAAATGCGGTGTCAATGCAGCAAAGCATCTCCGAATTCAAGAAAATCTTCTTTGAAATCAACCATCTGCAACGAACCACCAAGCACATTTCCGATCCGATGCAGGGCTCAGCAGCCAAACGTATTAATATGTTCCTGCGTTGGATGGTACGTAACGACAAGGCCGGAGTGGATTTCGGGATCTGGGAGAACATTTCTCCTGCGGCGCTTTCCTGTCCATTGGATGTTCATTCAGCAAACGTAGCCCGGAAATTAGGCCTGCTTACCCGAAAGCAAAACGATGCCAAAGCCCTGGCCGAGCTTGACACCGCCTTACGTTTGTTAGACGCCAATGATCCCGTGAAATATGATTTCGCTTTGTTTGGCCTCGGCGTTTTTGAAGGGTTTTGATTTTAAGGTAAAATGGATAAGTTTCTTTTTATTTTTCTTTTTCCTTAACTCGGCTGCATTTCAGTAGCGATGGCAATCCTGTTCCAGGTGTTTATTGTTGCAATCATTACTATTAGTTGGGCTACGTAATTTTCATCAAACAATTCTACGGCTTTGTTATACGTTGCGTCAGAAAGATGGTTTTGTATTAAGGTAACTTCTTCGGTCATTGTCAAAATCACTCTTTCTTGTTCGGTGTAAAGCCCTTTTACTTCTTTCCACGCATTCAATAGATAGATCCTTTGTTCGGTCATTCCCATTTTTCTAGCGTCGCTGGTGTGCATGTTGATGCAAAAAGCACAGCCATTGATTTGTGAAGCCCTGATTTTTATAAGCTCTTTGTGAATTGGATCCAGTGAAGAAGCGGCAAGGTATTTTTCTAATCCCATCATTGCTTTATAAGCTTCCGGTTGTGTCTGTAAAATGTTTACTCTAGTGTTCATTTTGATTGTTTTTAAAGTTCGATACAAAGTTCCTTCATATCCTTTTCAAAAAACTTGAACTACTTCAAGAAATCATTTTATACTTTCCCGGCACGGATCTTACTCATGAATTCGGCTGAAAAATCCAGGTACGAAGCCAGCATGTATTGTGGGATGCGCTGCACGAATTCGGGTTGCAGGTTATTAAAGAAATGATAGCGTTCTTCTGCCGACTGGGTATATAAATATTTAATCCTCATTTGCGAAGCCCCAATGGATTTCTGCAACATCAAACGAAAATAGCGCTCCATCCTTGGTACACGCACCAACAATTCCTCAAAACTGTTTTTGTCAATGGAAAGTATTTCGGAGTGCTCTACAGTCTGAATGTAAAAATGAGTTGGCTTTTCTGTCTGCAGGCTCATATAATCGGTAATCCACCAGTTTTCAATGCCAAACTGGAGTGTCTGTTCATTGCCTTTTTCATTAATGATGTAAATCCGCAGGCAGCCTTTGAGGACAAAATACTGTGCCGTACAGATTTGGCCTTCCTCAAGCAGCAATGACTTTTTCCTGAAACTTTCTTCCCTGAAATAAGAAGTTACAGTTGCTGCTTCCTGATCGTCCAAATCAACAAATTTCCTGATATGTTCAATAAGCTGGGTCATCTTGTCAAAGATAAGGAAAAGTAAAAAGGGACAAGGGATAAGAATTTAACTTTTCACTTATCCCTTTTGCCTAATCCCTCTTTTACAAACTATAATTCAGGTTAACGCTCCAGCGGTATTTAGCCTCTACCCTTCCTGCAGAAAGGTTTTGGTTAATCGGAAGCATTACATTCGCACCAAGCGAGAGTTTCTCCTTTCCAAGTTCAAATCCGAATTTGCTAAATAATATATCCCCCGAAGTCTTCCTGACTTTTTCAGAATACTGAGTATTATTGCCATAAATTTCTCCCGCCAGGCCAAGCTGCGGCGCAAAGGAGATTTTTCTGGTTTCATGCAGGTAAAAGAAAGTCCCGGAATAATTCAGCTGGTTGCCAAACTTATACTGCTTGTCATTTTCAGTTTTAATAACATAATTCAGCATCGTGTTGAGGCCAATTTTTTTTCTCTTCACAATATATTCTGTCGCCAAAAGATAATCCCAACTCCCCGTTCCTACCTGAAAACTTGGATTTACAGAACCTGCATTTGCGTTGTCAAACTTACCCGTGGGTGCCTTTACCCCACCGCCAATTTGCAATGTGTGAACCAAAAATGTACTGTCTTTATGGGTTTGGTACAAACGATACATTGCCAGTACTGTTATGTCTCCAATCCCGTTGATGCTTTGCTTTCCGGTTTCTGTCCCTTTATTGTGGAAATGGTACGGAACCAAAGCAGATACCTGGATTTTCTTCGTTACAGGAATCCTTCCCCAAGCCTGGATGGTATTGAAATCTTCTTTATACCAAGGCGAATTGCTATATAAACCATCGGTGCTTTTATAACTTTGGTTGAAATACCTTAGCCCAACAAAATTCGAATTAAGCATTGATGCAAAACCCATGCTTCCGCCACTTGCCGAACAGCCGCAGGCATCACACATAGCCTGGGGCATAGCAGCAGGATAATTCGCAAATGGATTGGTATCTTTTTTCCCTGTTGCGGTTACCCATTGAAAGGCAACCAGCAATATGATACTAATTTTTTTCATCTTTAATTTTCTGAAAACCGCGCATCGGTCAGATACTGATTGTCGGTTAGTGTTTTTAGGAATGCTATGATTTTTGTTTTTTCGATATTGGTTAACGGAATTCCCAAAGCGCCATTAGCATTCAGGCTCGAATCAAGCGTAGCCGAATTGACAACACCCGAAGAATAATGATCCAAAACAGCTTCGAGTGTGATGAATCTTCCATCGTGCATATAAGGCTTTGTTTTTTCGATATTGCGCAGACTGGGCATTTTGAACTTGTATTTATCCTGCTCCAGCAAAGTAACACGGTAACGCCCCACATCGTTAACCAACGGATTTACCGCCAAGCCATTATTCCTAAACGAATTATCCGTAAACAAATCGGTTGCGTGGCAACCAGAACACTTTTGGTTAAAAAGAGCGTAGCCTTCAAGTTCTTCCTGTGATAATGTTCCGCCTGCTTCATTTCTTCGGTACTTATCGAACCTCGAATTGGACGAAGTCACCATTGCCAAAAACTGCCCCATTGCCTTGAGCATGTTTTCGGTATTGATAGGCTGATTTGGAAAAGCCAGGGCAAATAACCTGCGGTATTCCTTATCTCCATTCATCATGGTGACAATCTGCGAAAAATTCCCATCCATTTCTACAGGGTTGGTAATTGGAATAATTGGTTGCAGATTAAGATGTTCTGTGGCTCCATCAAACATAAATGTCGTTTGAAATGCCAAATTCTGAATCGAAGGCGAATTACGCGTGCCAGATAATCCGTTTACACCCTGGCTCACAGTATGTCCGTGATGCGTAAAGGCTGATGACTGCTCGTGGCAGAATCCACAGGATATGGTTCCGTCAGAGGATAGCCTGCCATCGTAGAATAACTTTTTGCCCAGCTCAAAACCTTTTTCGGTTATGGGATTGGTTTGCAGATCATAAGCCAAAGGCGGAAAGTTACTCGGTACTTTGAACTCCATTGGAACATCCTTGTATTCTGCATCGTCGGAACAACTCCACAGCGTTGCCAAAGCGAAAACCATTAAGCATTTCAAAAAGCTGTTACCGTATCGGGCAGCAACAGCTTTTAAATCAGTCTTAGTCATTGTGCACGTGATTAACGCTAAACATTTCAGCCAGATTAGCCGTAATCAATGGCAGGTTGGCTCCACCCATAATCATAGCACCCATTCCATTGGTATTATTAGTGGTTAGGCTAATCTTATTGGTACCGTCAATTATTTTCGCTACATCAACAAAAAGGTGAACTTCCGGAGTAATGGTAGTTCGTACCAAAGCCTTATCTGGGAAGTTTAGGCTCACTTCGGTATAATTGTAATTGGCACCCGATTTACCTGTATGCACCATAAAACTTGTGGGTGTTGTTACAGTTGCAGAGGTAAACATTCCCTCAAAAAGCAAATGCTTATAGCCCGCACTCCATGACCAGGCCATGTCTTCGTTTTGCGCTGCTGCGAAAAAATCTCCCTGAACCGTTTCCCCCAAATTGTATTGCGCTTCGTCCACGCCGATCCCAAATCGGATTTTGGTATAATTTCCAGCCGGAATATTGTCCAGTTCTACTACATGGGACGCTGCATTGGCTTCGCTTACGATAAAATAACTGCTGGTTTTTGGATAGGCAAATGTTGTCCCGTCTTCTTTGGTCAATACAATATTGCTGATAATGTATTTTACATCCGAGATTTTCAAGGTTTCTCCCTGTGAAGTGACATTGGACTGTGTATTGAGGATCAAATCGGCATTGCCAAAGACATTGTCGAATTCTACATTTAATTTCCCTTGCCCAGAAGTGCCTTCATCATCGCTGCTGGAACAGGAAGCCAATACAAGAGTTGTTGCTAGTATAGCAAGTATATTTTTTAATTGAGATTTCATTTTTATTTATTTAAAAGTTATAGGTAGTACCGCCGAAAACTGATTTCTGAGGTACATGCATAGTCATAAGGCAATCAACGAATTGAAAGCCCAAAAAGAGTTTACTGGAACTATGCTAACCTTTGTGGAGGTTTAAATAAAGAAATAGAATGCGCTGACAATACAGGTTTTGTAGTCGCATAAAACGCGTTGTTCGGAATAACGGATGGAAGGATATTCCATTGCCATTCTGTTTCCATTCCGATAAAAGTATCGAGGGTCTTTAGCTTTAGTACTGCAACCGGAAGCTTGTTGTTTTCGGCTTCTTCATCGGCGGCTTTTTTAAGTTCGCGGTAAAGCTGGCATTTACCATTACAATGCATCATGGGCTTGAAACGGTTGATACATTCGGTTTTGGCGATTTTTTCCTTGTTGGCTTCCCAATACGCTATATAACCCGTCCGGTAAAACGGTTGCCAAAGTATGGCAGTAAGGAATAATATGGCGAGGAAAGATTTCAAATCGAATACAAAAATAAGGCATAATTATAAAAAACAAATTATGGATTCGGGATTTTTAAGCTTTTTTTTCACGGTGTATCTTTCTCATCTTAAAGTCGAATACATTTCTTTTCTTATCCCAAAAAATCCATTACCTTTAGCGGATTCAAAAAAAGCATGCCCTTCAATGAAAGTTGATTTTAAATCGGTTGAGCACTATATCGAAACCTTTCCAAAGGAAATACAGCCCTTATTGGAAAAAGTACGTTCAGTAATTACCCAAAATGCTCCTGAAGCGATGGAAAGCATTTCATATGGAATGCCTGCTTACAAGCTCAACGGTAAACCCCTAGTCTATTTTGCGGGCTATAAGAATCACATCGGGTTTTATGCTACCCCAACCGGACATGCCGAGTTTGCCAAAGAACTTTCGGTCTACAAACAAGGAAAAGGTTCCGTGCAATTTCCGCTAAATGAGAAAATGCCATTAGACCTGATAAAGCGCATCGTTTCCTATAGAGTAAAGGAAAACCAACAGAAACACAATAAAAAAAAACATACTTCACAATAACATTCAAAATTCCAATAAGATGACTTTAAAGATGAAATTATTATTAGCTGTCCCAATTTGCCTAATTACCATCAGCGAAAGCTTTGCACAGGATAAAAACCCTTTGCTGGTAGAACTTAATGTTCCGGTTGACTATGCAAATGTTACTTCTAAAAATGTAGAGGATTATTCAAAACATACCGTTGCCGATATAACTTCATTGCTGTCTTCCATCAAAAACGAGAAAACACCAACGTTTGCCAATGTATTCATGGCAATGGATGATATCAGAAACCTAATTTACACTACAAGCAACAATTGCTTTATGCTTTACTGGGTTTCTCCTGACGAAGGCATCCGTAAAAAAGGTTTGGCAGCATACCAACTAATGGATTCACTGTCTACAAGCATTTATTCGGATAAGGCTGTTTACAACAAGATGAAAGCCGTTAAGGGATCGGCAGAATATAAAACACTTAAGGAACACCGCAAACTTTTGGTTGATGATATGATGGATACCTTCGAGCGTTCGGGAGTAAACCTGGATGGTGAGAAAATTGAAAAATTCAAACAGCTGACCAAAGAAATCAGTGAGCTTTCGACCACTTATTCCGACAATATGAATTCGTCTGATGAACTATTGATCCTGGATGAAAAAGCGGTTGCAGGCTTGCCGGAAGATTTCAAAAAGAAATACCGCACCGAAGGCGGTGCATACGAAATTCCAATCATCAACGCTACGAATGAAACGGTAATGAACAATGCTTCTGTCGAATCGACAAGAAGGGCTTTCTACGTAAAATTCAATAACAGGGCTGCTGACAAAAACCTTAAAATACTGGACCAAATGGTAAAGAAACGTGATGAATTGGCCAAAGTAATGGGTTATCCTACTTACGCGGCATACAATCTCGTTCCGAAAATGGCGCATGATCCAAAAACGGTCTGGAACTTTGTAAACGATTTGATCAGCCGTTCAAAAGATAAAGCTAAAGCCGATATCGCGCAGCTGTTGGCCGAAAAGAAAGCGGATGCAAAAGATGATAATTTTGTGTTCCTTGAATCATGGGATATCGGTTACTACAAAAACCAGATATTGAAAAAACAGTACAATGTAAATCCGGAAGAATTAAGGAATTATTTCGAAATGGATAAATGCCTTAAAGGAATGTTTGACATTTACCAGAAACTATTGGGAATGGAATTCCGAAAAGTGCAGAAACCATCCGTATGGCATGAAGAAGTAGAAATGTATGAAGTTTATCAAGCCGGAAAACTAAAAGGAAGATTCTATCTTGACCTGTTCCCAAGGCCAAACAAAGAGACTTGGTTCTATGGTGTAAACATCGTTTCCGGTAAAGCGAAAAAAGAAGGCTACGAAATCCCTACCGCAATGCTTTTGGGTAATTTTACGCGCCCAACCAAAGACATGCCGTCATTGTTGAGCCACAAGGAATTAAGCACGCTATTCCACGAATTTGGGCACATCGTTAACATGATGTCCTACAATGGTGAATTTTGCTGGCAATCAGAATCCAAAGCCGACTTTACTGAAGCCATGTCACAAATATTCGAAAACTGGATATGGAATTATGACATCCTGAATTCTTTTGCCAAACATTACAAAACGGGGGCGCCGCTTCCTAAAACTACTTTCGACAATATGATCAAGGCAAAAAGCCTAGCTTCCGGATTTGCCGCTATCAGCTCGCTGCGTAAATGTTTATATGATTTGAACCTTTATGACAAATACAATCCGAGTGCTCCGGTATCCACCGATAAGCTTTGGCAGGATATTGATAAAGAGTTAGGCGTAATGGATTTTTATGTAGAAGGCACTCATCCACAGGCAAGCTGGATCCACATCAATACGCATCCGGTTTATTACTATGGTTACTTATGGTCGGAAGTATACGCCAAAGATATGTTTACCCTTTTTGAAAAGAATGGGCTTACCGATACCAAAACAGGAGTGCGTTACCGCGACATTATTTTGGCTAACGGTACGCAGCGTGATATCGAAAAAGCGGTTCAGGAGTTCTTAGGAAGGCCATCAGACAATAAAGCATATATCAAAAGTTTGGGATTGGACTAAACCAGCTGACGATGCATCATTTCAGCGCTGAAATCGAACTAATCGGAATCAACCCTTTTGTCTTTGTCCCGGAAGCAATACTATCGGCAATCTTTAAGGAAGCCGGCAAAGACAAAGGGCATATTCCTATTTGCGGAACCATAAATGGCAAGGAATACCATCAGACTTTAGTCCGCTACAGCGGAGCATGGCGCTTGTACATCAATATGGTTATGCTTAAGGATTCGCCCAAAAAAAATGGAGAAACCATTGAAGTCGGCATTGCCTTTGACCCAGCAGAAAGAACAATAGCAGCGCATCCAAGTTTGATCACAGCGCTAAAGGAAAACAAGGAAGCCCAAAAAGTATTTGAATTATTACCACCATCAAGGCAGAAAGAAATAGTTCGCTACATCTCAAATCTGAAAACAGAAGAAAGCATAGCGAAAAATATTGAAAAAGCTATCGGTTTCCTGATGGGTCAAAATCGATTTGTAGGACGCGATAAACCTTAATGATATGAACCGGATTTACAGCTTTGCACTATTATTGGGTTTCCTGATGTGCCATTTTGAATGGGGAAGCCATGAAATGTTCCTGCTGCAGATTCAGCATAACCTTATTTTTGAAAACAAGGACAATTCCCTATTGCATCCGCTGATTATTGGCCCGGCATTGGGAGAACTGGTTTTGCTTTTCACTTTGGTCAAACCCAATAAGAAACTAATCCTACTCGGACTCATACTACTCGGAATATTGGTATTCTTCGTGCTATTAGCGGGAATTCTTGGCGGAAGGATGAAAATGATTATTTCCACACTGCCATTCCTACTAACCTCGATAAGTTTTATACGGAATTATAAAAAACTTGGATAATTACCCTATACAGCGTAATTAATGAAGAACTTGTCTCTAGGAATAGTGTTCCAGTTTACGTGCAACGCACCATAAATCAAGTCTTTCAGATTGTCAAAAAGCGTCGGTTTAACGTAATAGCGCCTTGCTCCTTGCAGATAGGCTTCTTCAACATCAGCCTCGTGGGAATGGGTGCTGTAGATTACAATATTGAGTTCCTTAAACCTTTTGTCATTGTCTTTTAATTTCTTTAGACAGTCAATGCCATTGATTTTTGGCATATTGATATCAAGGAAAATAAGGTCCGGTACCGGACTTAAGGGATTATTTAAGGTTTCTATGAGTTTGGTTGCACTGGAAATTTCTGTAAGCTTGACCATGTCATTACTTACATGCAAAAGTGCTTCGGAAAACATTTCCCGGTCTTCCTGGTCGTCATCGACGAGAAAAATATTTCTTTGGGCTTTTGGACTCTGTGTCATGACTTTGTGTTCTTTTAATAATTGCAGAAACAAAAAACGAAAGTCTAAAAATGTGCAAAGTCAAGACTTTAGGAGATCCTTAAAGGAGCGAATTTGTATCCCTGTAACCAGGTTAATAATGATTAAAGGTAACCATTAATATCCGTAAAAAGCCATAAATGTTAAATTTAACATATGTTTAAAGCATTGACTTTCTGTCAAGTACTGCTATCACTACAAAGTTCGATAAACGGCAAATTCCGGTTTCGGAGTTAATCCTTTCATGCTAAAATTGGCATTGGAATGGCTAAATTAGAAATGCCTATCTTTGCGGCAAATTATTCTGCAATGAGCACTTTTGAGCAATTCAATCTTCCAAAATCTTTACAAAAAGCCATAGACGAATTAGGGCTGACTACTCCTACTCCAATTCAGGAGAAATCATTTTCCGTTATTATGTCGGGACGCGATGTGATGGGAATTGCACAAACCGGTACGGGTAAAACCTTTGCCTATTTACTGCCAATATTAAAACAATGGAAATTTGTCGCAACTGATACTCCAAGGGTTTTGATTATGGTTCCAACACGTGAGCTGGTAGTCCAGGTTGCCGCCGAAGTCGAAAAGCTTACGCAATATATGTCAGTCAGGACGCTTGGCGTTTATGGTGGCGTCAATATCAACACACAAAAAACAGCGGTTTATCAAGGTGTTGACATTTTGGTTGGAACTCCGGGAAGAATCATGGATTTGGCCTTGGACAATGTTATCCGATTCGACAGTTTGCAAAAGCTGATTATTGATGAGTTTGATGAAATACTTAATTTAGGATTCCGTTTCCAGGTTACTTCCATCCTAACGATGATCAAGAACAAACGCCAGAACATTCTGTTTTCGGCAACGATGACTGATGAAGTAGATGAAATGCTGGATGAGTATTTTGATTTCCCAGAAGAAGTTTCCCTAGCACAAAGCGGAACTCCTTTGGAAAAGATTGAGCAGTTAGGTTACAAAGTACCCAACTTCCTGACCAAAGTCAACTTGATTGCCGAATTACTGCAGGATGAAAGCTATGAAAGGATATTGCTTTTTGTCAACAATAAAAAAACAGCCGATTTGCTTGCCGATAAATTAGAGGAAGTATATCCGGAGCAGTTTGGAATCATCCATTCCAATAAATCACAAAATTACCGCCTTCAGACAATGGAAGCCTTTCGTAATTCAGAAATACGCGGAATCGTAACTACCGATGTTATGGCCAGAGGTTTGGATATTTCAGATATCAGCCATGTTATCAATGTCGAATTTCCGGAAATCCCTGAGCAGTACATCCACCGTATTGGGCGTACAGGCCGTGCCGACAAATCAGGTATCGCGATAAGTTTGATCAGCCCACGCGAGGAAGAAATCATGATTGAAGCGGAAGTATTGATGGAAAAGGAAATAGAATTCCTCAAAATGCCCGAAAATGTTGTAATCGCCGAGCGTTTATTGGAATTTGAAAAGGACAAGAAACAGAAAATGAAATTCCTGATGCCAAAACCAAAATTGGAAGGCGGCGCATCATTCCACGAAAAGAAAGCAAAAAATAAGAAAGTCAACCTTGGTGGCCCATCAAAAACCAAAAAGAAAACTTCGAGTTCGGTTAACCGAAATATCTTGAAAAACCGCGCTGCCAAAAAGAAGAAAAAATAACCAATATGGGTAAGTTAGCTGAAATAAAGACAAAGGAAACCGAAGCCAGCGTTGCCGATTTCATTAATGCAGTTGCCGACGAACAAAAGCGCCAGGACAGTTTTGTGATTCTTGATTTGATGGAAAAAGCTACGGGAGATAAACCTAAAATGTGGGGCGTATCACTAATCGGATATGGCAACCTGCGTTATGTCAGCCCAAATACAAAAAGGGAAGTCGATTGGTTTAAGATTGGATTTTCTCCACGTAAGGCAGCCCTAACCCTATATTTAATGAACCTCGAACCGGAATACCGTGCGGCTTCGCTTGAAAAATTAGGCAAGCACAAAACCGATGGTGGCTGTATTTATATCAAAAAACTTGCAGATGTCGATGTGAAGGTTTTAGAGGAAATGATTACTGCATCCGCGAAAGCAAAAGAATAAATCTTATTCAAAAACCAGGCAGACCGGCGAACACAAATCCAGCCTTTTGCCACTATCCGTAAGCAAACCTGTTGCTTTATCAATCTTAAACACTACAATGTTGTTGGTATATTGATGCCCGATCAATAAGAAATTACCCGATGGATCAATAGTGAAATTTCGCGGGCCTTTGCCTAATGTAGCCGTAGTTTGCAGTAGTTTCAGTTTACCATTTTCCTTAATTTCAAAACAGCTTATAGTGTTGGCATCACCTCGATTGGTAGCGTATAAAAACTTTCCATCTGGGGAAATAACTATCTCAGCCGCAATGGTTTTACCTTTAAAATGCCTTTCTACAACAGTTGTTTTTTGAAACAATTTCAAATTCCCGTCATTGTACTTAAGGACTATCAGGCTTCCGTCAAGTTCATTCAAGAGGTAGGCAAATTTACCGTTTGGGCTAAATGTAAAATGCCTTGGCCCTGCTCCTTTCTTAACGCGAAATGACGACTTAAAACTTAAGGGATTGCTTTCAGATTGACTGTTATAATTAAATACATGCAAATAATCGGAACCTAAGTCACTTGAGATAAGATATTTTTTGTCAGGTGAAAATTGTAGCATATGCACATGGCAGGTTCTTGGCTTTTCTTCATTTTTTTCATGAACTTCATTCTTAACAACATGACTGTCATTGCTTAAGCTTCCATTATACTTTTTATTAAGGATGGTAATCGTTCCGCCAGTGTAATTGGCCGTTAGGACATTTTTTTCATCATTGATGATATGGCATGGATCAGCTCCATTTGAAGAAACCTCATTGAGCAATTCGAGTTTCCCGCCCTGTTTATCATAGGTAAATGAACTCACTTCGCTCTTATCGCCATTTTCATTTACGGCGTACACAAATTTTTTATCCGGCGATAATGTCAAAAAACTCGGATTGATTACGTTCTTGGTTGCAGCTTTTAATTCAAAATCAGCAGTGTCGCTATTAAAATCATAAACATAGATTCCGTCACTTTTACAGCTATTGGTATAAGTCCCGATAAGCAGGTTGTGGTGGTTTTGCTGGCTGTGGACGAAAATCGAAAAACATAAAACAGCAAGAAGTTTCAGGGATTTTATCATTTTGGCGCGTTTTCATCAAAGATAAAAATAAGAGTTTGCAACACGGAAGTATTTTTTATGATTTTATTTTTAAAATAGCTATTTAAAGTGTTATTTTTGACAAACAAAATTTGAAATGCAGTTTAAACACCCAGAAGTACTTTATTTCCTCTTCTTATTGGTCATCCCAATTCTGGTTCATTTATTTCAGCTGCGTCGCTTCAAGAAAGAGTATTTCACCAACGTACAATTCCTAAAAGAGCTTTCCATACAAACCCGCAAAAGTTCGACCATCAAGAAATGGCTGTTGCTTTTAACGCGATTGATGCTGCTTGCATTTTTGATCTTTGCTTTTGCCCAACCATTCTTCGCAGCCAAAGACAGTATAAAGAATACCAACGAAATGTACATCATCCTTGACAATTCGTATAGCATGCAGGCCAAAGGCAAAAAAGGCGAATTGCTCAAACGTGCCGTTCAGGATTTATTGGAACATACTCCGGAAGCTCAGAATTTTTCATTGATTACCAATTCGGATAACTTTTGGAATACCGATATCAAATCGATTCAAAAGGATTTGCAGAATCTGAAATACAGCGCTTCGCCATTTAGGTTAGAGAATCTGATAGCCAAAATAAATGCCAGGAAATCGGCTTTCAATAAAGACATTATCGTGATTACCGATGCCGTTGGTTTAGACGAAAAGCAAACCAAAAGCTTCAAAAAAGAGGACAATGTTTATTTCGTCATTCCCGAAGCGGAGCAAAAGAACAACATTGCCATTGATAGCGTTTACGTCCAGCAGACATTGGACAGTTTTTATGAAATTGGTGTAAAACTTTCTGCTAACGGTGATGATTTTGAAGACATTCCGATTGCTTTGTACAATAAAGGCAAACTCGCAGCAAAGACGCTAATCAACTTTGAAGCCAAGCAAAAAACCATCAACTTCACGATTCCAAAAGAAGATTTCCACGGTTATGTTTCGGTTACCGACAAAGGACTGGCTTATGATAACACTTATTATTTCAGTATTTCCAAGCCAAGCAAAACCAACGTAATCAGTATTGGCGATACCGATAAAAGCAATTTCCTGGCGCGGATTTATACGAGCGATGAATTCAATTACACTAATTTCCCCATTGCCAATTTAGATTATAACCTAATCGAAAAACAGGATGCGGTTGTACTGAATGAAATCAAGGTAATCCCGCAGGCATTGCAAACGACGCTCAAATCATTTGTAACCAAAGGCGGAAACCTGGTAATCATCCCGGCACAGGAAAGTAATACAACCGAGCTGAATTCATTTGCATCCAACTTTGGAGCGCTAAAATTCAATGCACCAACTCCAAACGAAAAGAAAGTAACCAAGATCAATTTCAACCATCCGCTATTCAGTACGGTGTTTGAAAAGAAGATTGACAATTTCCAGTATCCATCCACAAAGATGTCGTTTGGATTGAGCAGCACAACGCCTTCGGTTTTGACCTATGAAGACCAAAGCGCGTTCCTGACTTCGATGCCAAATGATTTGTCTTCGGTTTATGTTTTTGCGGCGCCAATCAACAAAATCAACAGTAATTTCCAAAATTCGCCATTGATTGTCCCAACCTTTTACAATATGGCGCAAAACAGCCAAAAAACGGGTGTAAACGCAATTGTAATTGGAGAAAACCAACCGTTTGTTGTAGATGCCTTACTGTCAAAAGATGAAATCCTGACCATAAAAAATGCAACTGAAAGCTTTATTCCGGTGCAGCAATTGTTGAATACCAAAGTTAAATTGAGCTTTAGTGATAATCCGTCAGAAGCCGGAAATTTTGGTATCTTTAACGGAGCAAATCTGGTACAGAATATCAGCTTCAATTACAATAGGACCGAAAGCAACCTTGCCTTGGCAAATCCAGATGTGGCAAGTGGCTTCAAGGAAATTGAAGATATAGAAACCGTTTTCAACACCATACAGACTGACCGAACCGATACGCAAATCTGGAAATGGTTTGTGATCCTAGCCCTACTCTTTTTAGCATTGGAACTACTCATTCAAAAATTTGTAAAATGAACCTAATCATCCGAAAAGCCAAAATTATTGACCCAAAAAGTCCTTATCACAATCAGACAGTGGATGTGAAAATTACAAAAGGAATCATCGAGGAAATTGGCGTTTCGCTTTTGAATATTGACAACCACCAGGAATTTCACCACGACGATTTACATATTTCACAAGGCTGGTTTGATACCAGCGTAAGCCTTGGAGAGCCTGGGTTTGAAGACCGCGAAACCATTGCCAATGGCTTAAAGGCAGCAGCCAAAAGCGGATTCACGGGAATCGCATTGCAGCCTAACTCCTATCCTATTATTGACAACCAGTCGCAGGTACATTTCGTAAAACAGAAAGCGGCAAATTCGGCCACTGAATTGTTTCCAATTGGCGCTTTGACCAAAGGCAGCGAAGGAAAGGATTTGGCAGAGCTTTACGATATGAAAAACGCCGGAGCCGTAGCTTTTGGGGATTATAACAAAAGTTTATCCAATGCTAACCTGATGAAAATTGCCCTGCAATATGTACAGGATTTTGACGGTTTGGTAATCGCGTTTTCGCAGGATGAAAATATCAAGGGAAATGGCGTTGCCAATGAAGGAATAGCCTCTACACGATTGGGGTTGAAAGGAATTCCAAACCTGGCTGAGGAATTAGTTGTCGCACGGAATCTATTCCTGCTCGAATATACTGGCGGCAAAATGCACATCCCAACCATATCTACAGCAAAATCGGTTGCCTTGATTAAGGATGCCAAAAAGAAAGGATTGCATGTAACATGCAGCGTTTCTGTACATCATTTGGTTCTGACAGATGAAAAACTCGAAGGTTTTGATACCCGATATAAGGTTTCACCACCGCTTCGTAATGAAGATGACAGACATGCTCTAATTGCTGGAGTTTTAGACAATACAATTGATTGCATTACCAGTGACCACAATCCGATAGACATTGAGAACAAAAAGATGGAATTTGATTTGGCCAAGAACGGCACAATCGGATTGGAAAGCGCATTCGGAGCTCTGTTAACTGTGCTTCCTTTGGAAAAAATAATAGAAAAATTAACTTTCGGTAAGAAGCTTTTTTGCATTGAAAGTCAAAAAGTTAAAGAAAATAATAATGCTTCGTTTACCTTATTCACTACAACAGGAGATTGGACATTTGGAAAGGAAAAAATTATGTCAAAATCTAAGAATTCCGCTTTTATCGGACAACCTATGAAAGGGAAAGTTATCGGAATCTTTAACCACGGAAAATTAGTTGTCAATGGATAAAAAAACCATAGAAGAAGGAAAAGCAGCAGCTATTATAAGTTACATCTTAATTGTCGGCGTCTTGATTTCATTGTCAATGAATTCAGAGAATAAAAACCAATACGCTTCTTTTCATATCAGGCAGGGTTTGGGACTGACCCTAACCTTTATTGTTCTTGGAGTTTCCATAAGTAGTTTTGAAAGCATCTTTGTAGCGGCTCCAATGTGGATTTTTGTTTCCGTATTAACCATCTACGGAATTTTCACCGCAGCGCGGGGAGAAACTACTCCTTTGCCTCTATTGGGAAAATTATTCCAAAAAGTCTTTAAAAGCATTTAATGAAAACCCGGCTTTTCATAGTATTATTTGCAATTAGCATCTTTACCGGCTGTAATAATTCCGAAAAAAAGAAAGACAAGCCTGCTCCCAAAAAAGCAATACCTGAAGCTAAATACGAAACGCTTTCATCCCGAATCGTAATTGGCGATTTCAATGGAGATAAAATAGCCGATACCTTAATCGAAATGCATAATTCGGGAAAAGCTGATATTACACGGATTCCACTTTTTGATGAATATGATGATACTGTGGATTATTTCTATAAAAATGACATACAGACTTCGTTGCAAGCCAATTATGACTCGAAAATAAAACCATTGGAATTAGGCATCAGCTTCGGAACAGAATGCGCGATCAATATTGGCGATAACAATAAAGACGGGAAAGATGAATTGGCTGTAGTTATCGCTTATTGTGATTTCAGCATGTTGAATAGCTGTAAGGTATACTCGCTTTGTGGCTCTGAATGGAAGATACTCAATAAATTTTCAGTCCATGAAGATGCTTTTATGCATGAGGATAACGAAAAATTAGATCCCAATAAAATAAAGGATTACCTCGAAAAGAAAAATGAAAAATGGTTTTACGCTGATTATCTTGAAGTGTTAAATGCAGAAGATACTTTGTCAAAAATGAAACCGCTAATATTAAAAAAATGCAATTAAAATGAATTTATCCTTGCATCATCTCGTTAGGGAACCAAAAATAAAAAAAGATAAAAACCCATTACTCCTATTGCTTCACGGTTATGGCAGTAATGAAGAGGATTTATTTTCCTTTGCTTCTGAACTTCCTGATGACTATTTTGTGGTTTCAGCCCGCGCACCGTTTGATATGATGTACGGAAGTTACGCCTGGTATGCCATCAATTTTGAGGCAGATGAGAATAAGTTCTCCGATATTGCACAGGCAAGAGCTTCCAGGGATATCATTGCAGGCTTCATCGATGAATTGATCAACTCCTATCCTATTGATGCTGATAACGTAACGCTGATTGGCTTTAGCCAGGGCTGTATCCTGAGTTATGCCGTAGCTTTGTCTTATCCTGAAAAAGTAAAACGCGCTGTAGCGATGAGCGGTTACCTCAATACCGAAATTGCTGTAGATGATTTTGCGTCAAATGATTTTTCCAATTTAAGCATATTCGCTTCACACGGAACGGTCGACCAGGTTATACCGGTTGAATGGGCACGGAAATCAATTCCAGTTTTGGAAGATTTAGGGATTTCGATTGTATATAAGGAATACCCTGTTGGCCATGGCGTTGCGCCACAAAACTTCTTTGATTTCAGGAATTGGTTACAATCATAAACAAATAAAAAAGCCTTGAAGATTTCAAGGCTTTTTTATTATTGTTCTTCAGTATCGCTATTAATTGACTTCTGCCCCATTTCACCGTCTCCGGCAAACTTGGTTACATCGCCTTTTTTAAGTACATAACCTTTCCACGGAACAAGCTGCCAATCGTTTAAAATCCACGGCTTACCTTCAGCAGCCCTTGACAATACTAATGAAGTGGTGTCCTTTGGAAGGAAAACTTCAGCCTTACTTGCATCTTCATTAAACAAGACATAGGCACTTACCGTTTCATCTTCGTTTTCGGGCTTGTCGATTGGGTTCAATTGAATTCCCGTAAAGCCTTTTACACACTCCTTATTTACTTTTGACCAAACATAGCCAGCCGAAGCCAGGCAGCCATTTTCATCTTTATCATTAACCACAGAGTCAGCCGCGACAGCAGCCGCTTTAGTCTCTTCCGGTTCTTCCTTATTGTCGATGTATTTACACGAACAAACAAGTGTAAGTGTTACTAGCAGCGTAATTATTTTTTTCATTTTGACAGATTATATTTTTTTAATTCAATGATGCCGGATATAAGTAAGAATTCAATATTTCAAAAGAAACAGCTCCTTTATCATCTATGAAATATTTGAGCAGCACTTCACCCCAAAGCTGGCCATTACTATAATTAGCAACAATCCAACGGTGGTTGATCAATTTGATGCTGTTGATGATGAATTTTTGTTCGCCCATTTTGGCCTGGTCGGTGTACTTATTCCCTTCCGGGCTGTCGTTAAAAGACAAAAGTGCCTGTTTTACCTTTTCCTCAAAAGCGGGAACATCTTTTACATTGTTACTTTCAAACAAATAATTCTGCGCCCTGTCATTGTTTCCCAAAGAAAAAATATCCGAATCATAAGTAATGTTGCCTTCTGCGGGTTTTGTTGAAGTTGTATCTTTTACTTCAGATTTGGCTTTTTGCTCGCTTTCCACTTTAGATGAAAAATATTTATAGGTAAACACATTCATCAGCACTGCGATGATAAAAAGGTATAAAAAAAGTGATTTTCTCATTATCTTAAATTGTAATTTTTAAATTATCATAAGCCAGGAAAACATTCTCCGGCAATCGGTTTTGAACTTCTTCATGAAAGCCCAGCAAATGGCTGATGTGTGTCAGGTAAGCTCTTTCGGGCTGAACCAAATGTATGAAATCTAACGCATCCTGCAAACTAAAATGTGAGTGATGTTGCTCTTCCCTCAATGCATTAACAACCAATACCTTTGCACCTTTTAGCTTTTCAACCTCAATATCATTGATGCTTTTAACATCGGTTAAATATACAAAATCCTGAATTCGATAGCCAAAAATCGGAAGATCGGCATGATCCACCTCAATTGGGATTATGTCAGTTCCGCCGATTTCGAAATTTACATTATTCCTTACTTCAAAAGTCTGCACTTCTGGCGCGCCCGGATATCTATTTTCGGTTTCAAAGATATAATCGAATCTTTTTTTGAGATTGTCGAGTACACGCTGATGGGCATAAATCGGGATGTTATTCTTTTGGCGGAAAAAAAACGGACGGATATCATCCAATCCCGCGGTATGGTCGGAATGCTCATGGGTAAAAAGTATGGCATCCAGTTTTGTACAGCCCGAAATAAGCATCTGTTGCCTGAAATCTGGGCCGCAATCAATGACAACAGAATTGTCATCCCAAGTTACCCAAACAGACACTCTCAATCGTTTGTCTTTCAGATCAGTACTTTTGCAAACAGGATGATCGCTTCCTATAACGGGAATGCCTTGTGAAGTGCCGGTACCGAGAAAATAAACTTGCATAGTAGCACGGTTTTTGATGTTGTTTTTTTGAACTACCTACTAAAGTAATATTCAAATCTAATTTAATTACAAAAATAGAGGTTAATTATCTTTTGTAAAAATAGGTATTTTAGTAATTTTGCAATGTATACAATTATATTATGGGAACATTTGACACAGATATTAAAATTAAAGGTGACAAAGTCATCGAGCAAATTCCGTCTTTAAAGGATAAAGCTCTGAGAATCAACCTTAACGAAAATATCTACGGGACTTTTGCAGAAATTGGAGCGGGACAGGAAACAGTAAGACACTTTTTTAGGTCTGGTGGCTCTTCCGGAACGATTGCAAAAGCCATGTCTGCTTATGACAAAGATTTTAGTGATGCTATTTATGGCGTAGAGGATGATGGAAGGTATGTGACGGAAAGCCGTTTAAAGAATATGCTTTCACATGAAGTGGAATTGATTGAGAAACGTTTGAGCAGGGATAAGCACCCTAACAAACTTTTCTTTAGTTATGCCAATACGGTATCCACCATCGATTTTGCCAAACAATTCAAAGGCCATGGCTGGGTTGGAATCAAATACCAGGTTGAAGCTGATGAGGAATACAACGAAATTACATTACACATCCGATTTAAGGAAAATGATGCCCGTTTGCAACAGGAAACGCTTGGAGTACTAGGTGTAAACCTGATTTATGGAGCATTCTACAAATACAACGATCCTAAAAAATTATTGCGCTATCTCTATGATCACTTAGATAAAGATCAGTTGGAGATTGATACGATTAATTTCTCAGGACCGCGCTTCGCCAATGTTGACAATCGTTTGATGAGTTTGCAGTTGGTTAAAAACGGAATGACTGATGCGGTAATGTTTGGCCCAGATGGCCAAAACATCCTTCCGGCTGCGATTCTTTACAAAAAGAATATTTTGGCACTTAGAGGAAGTTTCCGCCCGGTTACCCAGGTAAATATGGACATGTATGAGAAATCATTGAAAATGTTCCTCGAGGAAAGCAAAGTCGACAAGGAAAATACCTTAGTGGTTTTTGAAATTACCTTATCCAACCTGCGTTCTGAAGGAGAAATTGACGAGAGGGATTTCATGGACAGAGCCCAATTGCTGTGTTCATTAGGTCAGACAGTGATGATTTCCAACTTCCAGGAATATTATAAAGTGGTTGAATATTTTGCCAGCTATACCAAAGCCCGTATGGGATTGGCAATGGGTGTCAATAACCTTGTAGATATCTTTGATGAAAAATACTATCGTCATTTAAGTGGTGGAATCCTTGAAGCATTCGGTAAATTATTCTACCGCGATTTGAAGGTTTTCCTATACCCGATGGAAGATGAAAACGGTGAAATCATAACTTCACAAAATCTGAAAGTCCACCCAAGGATGAAAGAATTGTACAAGTTCTTTGCCTACAACGGAAAGGTGGTTGATATCACTGATTTTGACAAAGGGCACTTAAAAATATTCTCTCGTGAAGTCTTGAAAATGATTAATGACGGCATTCCGGGTTGGGAAAAATTACTGCCTGAAGGAATTTCTGAAATTATCAAGAAATACAAATTGTTCGGGTACGATCCGAATAAGGTTTTGGAAAAAGCATAAGAAAACAAACAGATAAAATAAAAGCCGAACGTTAATGTCCGGCTTTTTTAATAAACTAAATAAACTAAAAAAACTATTACATCGATTTGGGATTTATTCCTTTATGAATTTTAAACTTTCTGCTCCGTTCTCGGTGTAAACTTTCAACAGATAGGTTCCTTTAACCAATTGACTAACTTCTATTTTATTATCCAGAACCTTATCAAAAGAAGCAACCAATCTTCCATTTAGGTCAAATACTTCAGTTTTTGTGATTGCGTCATTTTCAGAATTGCCTATAGTAATGAAATTGCTTGTGGGATTAGGATAGATTCTCAAATGCGGGCTGCTAGCAATTGAATCGGAAATACCAAGAGCACTCGGAAATAATTTTACAACCCAATAATTATCATCGTCTTGGGTTCCTCCTCTGTGAGTAGTGCCTGATTTATCCTGACCTGTATTAATAGACTTGCCGGCAACGATATAACCTCCATCAGCTGTTTGCCTTATGTCATAGGGATCTTCATAACCGGCATCTCCCAAAGTCAGCTGCCATTGAAGTATTCCAGTAGCATTTAATTTTACAACCCAATAGTCCGTACCTCCATAAAAATCGGTTACATCACCATCTGAAGAAGCTGTAAAACCGGCCATGATATAACCCCCATCTGAAGTTTTTTGCAAAGCGGCTGTATATTCATCAGCAAACCCACCTAAGGAATTCTGCCACTGAATTATTCCACTCGGGTCCAAAGCCAATACCCAGCAATCACTATAGGCAGTACCAACACCATGATGCCCAGCCACATCTCCATCATTGGACTGTGCGGAAGCTCCAATGATATAATTTCCGTCAATAGCTTCTACGACCGATTGGGCGCGGTCAGAGTAGGAACCTCCAAGTGATTTTTGCCATACCAGAGTACCCGAATCGTTTACTTTAATTACCCAGGCATCCGCGCTCCAGCTATTGTGGTTGCCAACGACATCACCATCAGTTGACCAGGTTTCCCCAACTGCCACAAAATTCCCGTCTGAGGTTTCCATTATGGCATTACCTGTATCGTCGCCGAAGCCTCCAAAGCAATTTTGCCATTGGATTGTACCGGTCGCATTAATCTTCACCATCCAGAAATCCGCCAGGCCGTTTGTGGAATGATTTCCATCTACATCCATATCATTGGAACTTGTATATCCCAAAAAGACATAACCGCCGTCTGCCGTCTGCACGATGCTACGCGCACAGTCATTCCAGGTTCCTCCAAAATTCTTTTGCCATTGCATAGTGCCATCAGTACTTAATTTTACAATCCAGCAATCGGCTCCACCATTGTTTGCGGTGATGTCTCCGTCATTGGAATTTGTTTCCCCTGCCAAAATATAGCCTCCGTCATTAGTTTGCTTTAGCGAAAATACAAGGTCGTCCAAGGTACCGCCATATGTTTTCTGCCATTCGATGACACCGGACGCATCAATTTTGGTAACCCATATATCATTATTCCCGTGATTTGGTCCGACATCCCCGTCGCTTGAATTGCTGCTTCCTGCCATGATATAACCACCGTCGGTCGTTTGGATTACAGAAGAAACGATGTCAAAACCGCTTCCGCCATAATAATGCTGCCATTGTACTGCAGGTGCCTGACTGAATGCAGCGCCGTAACCAACAATAGTTGCTATAATCGGTAAAATAATTTTTAGTTTTTTCATGTTTTTTTATGAATCTTAGGTTTTCCTTGTTATTTTCAGTTTGAATCTGTAGCATGTATGCCTCTTTTGACAGTTGGCTGACATCCATCCTATTATCCTGAACCTTGTCAAAAGAGGTGACCATTTTTCCGTTTAGATCGAAGATTTGGGCAAACAGTATTTTATTTTGAGATGAAATTTGGATAAAATCAGTAGTCGGATTATGAAAATAGTCTGTATTTTTATTTAATAATTTAAAGGTTAAGTATTACTTTTTTAGATTTCGATGTTATTTTCCATTTTTCACTCTTTAATCACTTTTAAGGTTTTTACTTCATTCCCTTGATATAGGGCAATACAGTAAACGCCTGCTGAATAGAGGCTGCCTATCTGAATGCCCGGAATTTGATTTGGTTTCATCTCTAGTTCTTCAATGAGTTTTCCAATCATATCGTACACCTTCAATCTGATGGTTGATTCAGTCGGATTGTTTACTACTAGGTTGAAACTTTTAGAATAAGGGTTCGGATAAGCCATTACAGTTATTTGAGGTTTCTCCAGTTCCAATGTTGAAAGCATAATTTCATCACTTAACTCAACATAAATTTTGTCTCCATCAGCATTACAGCATTGAGGATTAGAAGTCAGGCTTTTATATGTAGGGTTTGATGAATATCCGAAATCTTGATTATAATTAGCCCCAACAGGATAAGAAGAAGCATAATTTCCTGTTGACTCGACAATTGTTCCTTGCCCTGTAGTGTCATAGCTAACCTTAAAATGACCATCAACTAGATAGTTGTAGGGTTGGCCATCATCAATCCCAGCGCCAAATAAACAGCAATCCCAATCATAAATAGTTGCATAACGGAAATAACGTTCCGAGCCATCCAGAGCGCGTATGCCTTGGCTGAATGCAGTACTAAAGGCAATAAAAGCTAATAGTGTAAATGTAATTTTTTTCATAATGTTGTCTTTAAATTTGTAATTTAACCGGGATATTATTTTTTTATAAACCTTAGGCTTTCGGTTCCCTCTTGGGTGTAAATACGAATGATATAGGCCTCTTTCTGCAATTGTCCAACTTCAATCTCGTTGTTTTGAATGTTACTGACAGAAGCCACCCTACGCCCGTTTGCATCAAAGATTTCAGCCTTAGTGATTCTGGCATTTTTCTGATTTTGGATGTTTATAAAATCGGTGGCTGGATTGGGATAAATTTTAAAGGAAGCATCCGCCGTAATTTCAGGTATTGAAAGTGTAGACAAATCAACGATTTTCAACACATTGTTGCCTGTATCAGCAACAAATAGCCTAGTTCCGTTGGCATTGAGGCAAATTCCTTCAGGCTTATTGAAACCAGTACCAATTGTTATGATATTACTGCCATCTGCATTCATTCTTTTTATTGCATTGTTGCCTGTGTCGGCTATATAGAGGTAGTTATCCTTAAAAACGACGCAGCTTGGAAGATAAAACCCACCGCCAATACTGGTCGTAGTATTGTCTGGTGCAATTTTCTTAATGTTGTTGTCCGTATAATCAGCCACATAGAAATTTCCGTCAGCATCCATATCGAAGCTTCTTGCATTAATTAGGCCGCTGCCTATATAGCTGTAGAGATAGCCAGGCTGCGGAAAAGCGAAACGCCTACTTATTAAAGTAGGATTGCCGGTTAGGCTGTAATAATCCCTTAACCCAGTGCTTCTTGCAAAATAAGGCGCATTCAAACCTGTAATCACATCCGAATAGGTAGTTCCGTCAAAGCTTATATTTTTTATGGAATTACTGGTTCTGTCTGCCACATAAAGATAATTGTTAGGTGTAATTGATAGACCTCCAGCCAAAACATTGGTAGTAAGATAAATATTTGAAAAGCTGTAGCTCGTTCCGTTTATTTTTTTTATGGATTTATAACCGGTATTTACATCAACATCAGTTACAAAAATAGAATTGCCCGCAGGATCGAAGGCAATTCCGGCTGGTGCCGTAAATCTGCTGCCGCGGTCATTCACCACATTGTCAGGATAAAGAAGTGTTTTTACCATAAACCCTGAAGTATTGATATATCTGTAAATGCAATGGGCTTGCTGGAAATGTTTGCCAACCAGTTTTCCCATGAGTCCGTTATTGCCATTGGAAGGTATAGTTGCCAACAAATTAATGACCAGTGTTCCATTAGAATTTCCGTAAATACTGATCAAGTCGCTATTCAAATACTGATTGTTTCTCGGACCGGAAGCTATCAAGCCCAAGCCAGCTGTATAATCGATCCCAGAAACATATTGCAGTCCGGAATCCCAGTTTACATAAGATGCTCCGCTACTTGGCATTTTCATTATTTGTGGCACATTGCCCAGTAAAAAAAAGAGGTCTCCTGATGTAGTATTGACTGCAAAATCGGAGGCGTTGGTAAGAATATCATTATAAGTATATCCTATTTGATTCCCCGCAAAATCGAGTTTAAACAGAAAACCGTAAGTAAGATAGTAAAGATTGTTACCATAAATCTTCAATTCCTTGTTGGCACCGCTCATCGTTGCAATAACCGTCGGATTGGTGCCGTCATCTTTCCAGCACATTGGGATCCTAAGCTTAGAATTCCACGTGGACAAGTTGTCGC
>JADMIO011070259.1_pt1 | contig 82674 bp, 82 predicted proteins | sample 8958161 | NCBI WGS metagenome assembly JADMIO01 (sample SAMN16585339, study PRJNA669376) | soil metagenome | isolation source: Crop rotation soil | place: USA: Cullars Rotation, Alabama | collected 2011
GCGACAACTTGTCCACGTGGAATTCTAAGCTTAGGATCCCAATGTGCTGGAAAGAGCAATATCTAGAACACAGCGGCTCGCGCTCTCGCGCGGCTCTAGTAGTGGGGGGATATTTCAGATGCAGGTTTCTCGTAGGGGCAGCCAGGCGCTTGCCCTCGGCGCCGGCGTAGCCGCGCTGCTCGCCGTCGCGGCTCCGCACGGCTACGCGGCCTCGATGCCGAAGCCCAAGCCGCACGCCAACGCGCTGGCTGTGGTGAAGATCAGCAACCCGGCCACGGTCGCCGCGGGCTCGACGTTGACCTACACGATCACCGTCACCAATGACACGACCGCCACCACGGCAACCACGCTCACCGACGCGCTGCCGGCCGGCTTTGCCGTGCAGGGAACTCCCACGTTCGTCACCAACGCCAACCCGGCACCCGCCGCGGCCCCGTGCGCCGTTGCGACCACCACGCCGGGCACCCTGGCCACCCGGGTGCAGACCGTGACCTGCCTGCTCGGCCCGCTGACCGTCGCGGCCCCGGGCAACATGGCGACCGTCACGATCACCGCGATCCCGCTGGTCGCCGGTGCGGCGACGAACACCGCCACGGCCACCGCGCCGGAGTACGTGACCCAATTCGCGAGTTCGGCGCAGACCACCGTCACCGGCCAGGCCGTGACCTGCTTCGGTGCCGTGCCCACCATCCTCGGCACCGCAGGCAATGACGACATCCTCGGCACCCCGGGTAACGACGTCATCGTCGGCCTCGGCGGCAACGACATCATTGACGGCGGCGAGGGTGACGACAAGATCTGCGGCGGCGACGGCGACGACCACATCTGGGGCGGCCGTGGCAACGACTCGATCGCCGGCGGCGACGGCAGCGATGTCGTCGATGGCGGTCCGGGTACCAACACCCTCAAGGGCGGGAGTGACGTCGCTCAGCAGGGTCGTTGGCCCGGCGGCGACCGCGGCCGCGACGACCGCTTCGGTCGTGACGGGCGCGACGGTCGCGATGGCCGCAACGGCCACGACACCCTGATCTGCCAGCGCAACATCGACACCTGCGATGGCGGCTTCCGCGGCAACAACGACGACAACATCATCTTCATCGGCCAGGACCGCGGCCGCGATGGCCGGGACGGTCGCGATGGTGGCCGTCGCCACGGTCGTCACCACCGCCACCACGGCGGCGACTTCCGTGACTTCTCCGCCACCAAGGGCGCTCCCACGGCGCCGGCCGCCAAGCCTGCGGCCAAGCCGGTCGCCAAGCCGGCCGTGAAGCCGGGCCCGGCGGTCGCCGGCACCCAGCCGGTCGCGCCGAAGGCCTGACCTTCGATCACACCGGAAGGCCGGTGTCACCCCCCGGGGTGGCACCGGCCTTCGCCGTTGTGGAGGACGTTGCGCAGAATGCAGGGGTCCGGTTGTGCGCTTCGTCCTGGAGGAAACATGGCCACCGTCCGCCACCACGTCCGTATCGACGCCCCCGCCGCCAAGGTGTGGGGAATCATCAGTGACGCCGGGTCAGTCTCCGAGTGGTTCGGCCCGATCGCCTCGTCCCACGCCACCGCGACCGGCCGGGTGGTCACCCTGGGCGACGGCACCGAGATCGACGAGGACGTCGTGACCAACGACGACGAACTGCGCCGCTTCCAGTACACGATCAAGTCGGGCCTGCCCGTCGAGCACCACCTCGGCACCTTCGACGTGCTCGAGGACGGCGCCGGCTCGATCGTCGTCTACGGCACCGACGTGCGCCCCGACGACCTGGCCCCCACCTTCCACGCCGTGACCGGCCAGGGTCTCCAGGACCTCAAGGCGTTCTGCGAGAAGTAGCTCAGAGCGGTGCCCGCCCGGTGAAGGCGATGACGCGCTGGGTAGCGCTCGCCTGCGCCGGCGCGGGCACCTCCGGCCCGTAGAGGCCGTAGGCGCGGGTGGCCGGCACCAACTCGTTGCCGACCGCCTCGGCCAACGTCGCCTCGGCCGCGGTGAACTCCACCCGCTCGCCCAGCGCCCACGCCAGGTCCCACGAGTGGACCAGCGTCGAGAACGTGACGATCGCGACGGCCTTGTCGATCGGCATCGGGCCCAACACGGTCTGCACCGTCACGTCCTCCCACTCGGTGACGTGGTCCCATGCGGCGTGCGACCGCTCCAGGATCCGCTTGGTCACCCCGATCGGGTCCTCGCCGATGATGTCGGCGCCCTCGAACAGCTGCGCCTCGGTCGGCGCGCGGCCGCCGTCGACCGCGGCGGAGAACGCCTCGATCGACTCCAACGTGTGGCTCAGCGTCGCTCGGACGTCCCAACCCGCGCAAGGCGTGGCCAGGGACAGGTGCTCCGGGGTCAGCTTCTCCACCAACTGCTGCAACCGTTGGTCGGCACTGTGCAGGAGGGTGATCGCTCGGTCTGCCATGACTAACTCCTTCTAAGGAGAAATCCGTTAGGTCAATGAGGCGTAGCCTGCTCCCCTCCTTCTAACGTTGTCAAGACGTAATTACGTTAGTCTCGCTCTTGGCTTCGGCCTCCGCGTCCGCTAACGTTGTCGAACTCGAATCACGTTAGGATCTGGGCGCATGGAGTTCCCACTGCTCGGGCAGCAGGTCGCGGTCGACCTGGTGAACACCCTCTGGGTGCACTCCGGGCGGCGAATCGACGCGTTGGACAGCGTCGACGTGGCCGATCGCTGGCTGCGCGCGGTGGGCACCCGGCCCCTCGGGGACGGCGGCACCTTGCTGCAGGCGGTCGGCGACGAGACGGCACTGCGGGTCCGTGAGGAGGAGTTCCGCGGCGCGCTGCAGGAATTGCGGGACCGGGTCCGCGCGCTGCTCACTTCCGCGGCCGAGACCCGGGCGCCGGAGCCGGCCAACCTCTACGCCCTGTCCCGCTTGGCCGCCGCGGCACCGAGCCGGCTGATCGCCGGACCGGGCGATGATCTCCGTCCGGATGTGCAACGCCGCCGGTCGGGCAACCCCCCGAGCATCGTGCTTGCCGCCCTGGCCGAGGACGCGCTGATCATGGCCGCCTCCCCGGACACCGGCACGATCCAGGCGTGCGGCAGCGCCGGCTGTCTCGGCCTGTATGTGCAGGACGATCCACGCCGGCGCTACTGCTCGCCCGGTTGCGCCACCCGCGCCCGGGTCGCGCGGCACTACGAGCGCACCAAGGCCGCCGCGAACTGACGATCAGCGCGCGAAGAGCCGCTGGACCTCGCCGTAATCCATGGCCGGCGAGGTGGCCGGCAGCGTGCCCGCGCCGAGGAAGCTCTCCGCCAGCGCACGGGTCGTACCCCAGACCGCCGCCGCCATCGACGCGCCCGCGCTGAACCGTCGCACGCCCAGCGTCGCGAGCTCGGCCGGCGACGGGAGCCCCGGCCAGTCCATGACGTTCAGCGGCAGCCCGGCCTCCGCCACGACCGCGCTGATCTCGTCCGGCAGGCTGAGGCCCGGCACGAACAAACCGTCCGCGCCGGCGTCCCGGTAGGTCTTGGCCCGCCCCAGAACCTCGGCCACGCGCGCGCCCTCCGGCGCCAGGCCGCGCAGATACACGTCGGTGCGCAGGTTGACGAAGACGTCCTTCCCCACGGCGCTCTTGATGGCCTCGACCTTGGCCGCCGTCAGCTCCGGGGTCCCCGCTCCGTCCTCGAGGTTGATGCCGGCGACCCCGGCCGCGACCAACTGCGTCACGTAAGAGGCCACGATCGACGGATCCGCGGAGTAGCCGTTCTCGAAGTCGACCGACAACGGCACGGTCAGCACCCGCGCGATGGTGCGCGCCGCACCGAGCGCGGCGTCCGCGGGCATCGGACCGCCGTCCGCGTAGCCGAGCGCCCAGGCCAACCCGGCGCTGGTCGTCGCCACCGCCGGTGCACCGAGGCTCTCCACCAGCCGTGCGCTACCTGCGTCCCACGCGTTCGCCAACACCAACAGGTCCGGGCCGTCGTGCAGCGCGCGGAACGTGCTCACCGAAGACGTCATACCCTCACCAGCTCAACTCGACGGAAAGGTCGGACACCGACCGCAGGAACTCCAACGCGTTGAAGGCGGCGCCCGCCGACAGCACGCCGCGCGCGGTGCTCGCGCCCGACAGCAGGCGCGCCGCTGCTTCGACGGCCAGCGGCGCGGTGACCGCGTACGCATCCTGTCCGCGCGCGAAGGCCCGTCGCTCCACCCCGCCGCGACGCACGACCGCATCGACGACGAAGGTCTGCGCCGACCGGCCACGCTCGTCGGTGGCCACCGGCTCGGGAGTGTCCGGCGCCATCGCATCGCCCATCACGTCGACCGGGATATATCCGCACACCTCGGGGATCGCGAGGTGACTGGGCACGGTCACGACGTCGGCGAGGCTGAAGTCCCCGAGTACCTTTCGCTCGCCCATCGGCTCCGGGAACGTCCACGACGACAGCGGCATCTCCGTGTCGCGGTAGGCCAACCCGCCATCGCGGTAGCTCAGGGTCCGCCCGTCCAGTCCGCCGAGGATCACGCCGAAGGTCTTCCGGGTACCAATCGTCGGGTGCCAACTGTCCTTCCCGTAGGCCAGGTGCGCGGAGTCGGCCTCGGTCCAGTCACCCATCGCGGCGGTGACGAGCAGGTCGCCGAGCCCGCCGTGAAACGCCATCGCCGGGATCACCGCGACGCCGCCCGCGCGGGCCTGCTCCGCGTAGGAAAACGCGGTGAGCGTCGCGTCCACCTCCGCGGCCACGTCGACGTAGGGAATGCCCGCACGCAACGCGGCCTCGATCACCGGGCCGGTGGTCGCGACGAACGGTCCGGCGCAATTGATCACCGCGGCCGCCCCGGACAGCGCTGCGTTCAACGATGCCGGATCCTCGGCCGTCGCGACCCGCGCCTCCAGGCCCGGATACGCATCCGAGTAGTCCCGCAATTTCGCGCCGTCGCGGCCCGCGAGGATCGGCACGAACCCGCGTGCGATCAGCTCGTCCACCACGAAGCGCCCCGTGTGCCCGTAGGCCCCGTACACCGCCACCGTCGAAGTCATGCCGAAATCCTGTCGACGGGCAGCGCCCGGCACGAGCGTCCGGAACGACACCATGCGTACACTTTCGGACATGAGCACCGTGGCTGTCGCGATCGCCGAGGGGATGCTGCACTTCGAGCTCTGCATCGCGTGCGAGGTGTTCTCCAGCGAGACCGCCGAGGGCATCGACCCCTGGTACGACCTGCGGGTCTGTGGCCCCGCGTCGGTACGGGTGGGCAAGTTCGTGATTCCGCCCGACGGTGGGTTCGACGAACTCGTGCGCGCCGACACGGTGATCGTGCCGGGCTGGGCGGACACCACCGTGGACCCGCCCGCCGACCTGGTCGACGCCGTGCGCGCGGCCCACGACAACGGCGCACGCATCGCCTCGCTGTGCACCGGCGCCTTCGTCCTCGCGGCCGCGGGTCTGCTCGACGGGCGCCGCGCCACCACGCACTGGGTGCACGCCCCGGTCCTTGCCACGCGCTATCCGACGATCGACGTCGACCCCGGCGTGCTCTATGTGGACAGCGGCAGCGTGCTCACCTCCGCCGGCAAGGCCGCGGCGGTCGACCTCTGCCTGCACCTGGTCCGCCTCGACCACGGTTCGACGGTGGCCAACCGCGTCGCCCGCCGGCTGGTGGTCCCTCCGCACCGGGCGGGCGGCCAGGCGCAGTTCGTCTCCACGCCGCTGCCCGCGCAACGCGAGCACGGTCTCGCCGATCTGCTGTCATGGGTGCTGGCCCGCCTCGACCAACCGCTCACCGTCGAAGACCTCGCACGGCGGGCGACCATGAGCTCTCGCAACCTGACCCGGCACTTCCGCGCGACCACCGGCACCACCCCGTTGCAGTGGCTGCTCGCCCAACGCATCCGCCGCGCGCAGGAGCTGCTCGAGTCCACCGACGACAGCATCGAGAGCATCGCCGCCGCCACCGGCATGGGCACGGCGACGACGCTGCGCCGGCATTTCAAGGAGCTGATCGGAGTTCCGCCGGACAGCTACCGACGCACGTTCCGAACTTCGCGGGTGGGCCTAGGTGGACTTGAACCACCGACCTCTTCCTTATCAGGGAAGCGCTCTAACCGAGCTGAGCTATAGGCCCGAGTGCTGGAGAACCGTACCCCACGAGGCCGGCCGAGTTGAAATCGGTTGAAACGACGAACGGGCCCCGACGCTCGCGCGTGGGACCCGTTCGTTCCGCTGACCGGAGGGTGGTTACTCCTCTTCGGCCAGGGTGACCTCGACGCCACCGACCAGGTCGGTGGACAGGTTGTACAGGTAGGCCGCCAGCGTGGTCAGCGCGGTGATCATGATCGTGTCGATCAGCGCGAGGATCGTGGCCATACCCATGACGCGGGGCAGCGAGAAGAACGCGACGACGTCGAAGCCCGGCGAGTTCTGGTTACCGGAGACGTCGCTGACGGTGCTGGCCACGGTGGAGAAGAAGCCCATGAAGTCCAGGGCCATCCACAGCAGCGCGATCGCGACCAGCAGCACGATGCCCAGGGCGACGGAGAAGAGGAACGAAACCTTCATCACCGACCACGGGTCGATGTTGACGATCTTCAGCCGGGCGCGACGCACACGCGGACCACCGCGGCCCGTGTCGGCGCCGCGGGCGCGGCCCAACCGGGACTTGGGGATCGGGGCGTCACTGGCCACCGGCTTCGACGGAGCCGGCACCGGCTTGCGCTCGGGCTTGGTCTCCATCGGCATCTCGAACGTGGGCGCGGGCTTCGGCGCCGGCTCGGCGACCTTGGCCTCCGCGGCCTCCTCGCCCTCCGCCGTCTCGGCGGTCGGCTTGCGACCGAACCACGACTTCTTCGGTGCGGCGTCAGCCTCCGCCCCGTTCGCGGACTCCGTGGCGCCGGGGACATCAGCAGGCTGCGAGCTGCGGGCAGCGAAGTCACTCACGCTGTCGGCGACCACAATGGCCACCGAAGCGCCGGACTCATCGCCGTGCTCACCCTCTGCCGCGGTGCCCTTGCCCAAACCGAAGGCGCGGCCAAAACCCCCGCGGGTCTTTTCCTCAGCCACCGCTTGTCAGTCCTCCTCTGGGGCGCCTCCCCCGGAGCCCCCCTGGTCACCATTGGTGACAGGGTCAGCAGCGCCGTCCACGTCCGAACCAGTTCCCCCCGGTTCGGGGTCCGAGTCCTCATCAGCCAAGGCCTCGGCGTTCCGTGCGATCGCTACCACACTGTCGCCATCGGCCACGTCAATCAGCCGCACACCCATGGTGGCACGTCCGGTACGTCGAAGCTCGGTAGTTGTGATAACCGTACGAATGACGCCACCATTTGAGGTGATTGCGAACAATTGATCACCCTCGACCACGACGACGGCGCCGATCAGTTCGCCCCGATCGTCGGTTGTCTTCGCCGCCTGGGTGCCGAAACCGCCCCGGCCCTGGATCCGGTACTCCTCCACGGCGGTCCGTTTGACATAACCGTTCGCCGTCGCGACGACCAGGTCAGAGTCCTCCCGGACCAGCGCGAGGGACAGCACCTGGTCGCCGTCCTTGAGCGCCATCGCCCGCACGCCACCGGTGGCCCGGCCCATCGGACGCAGCGCCTCGTCGTCCGCGGTGAACCGGATCGACATCGCCTTGCGGCTGACCAGCAGCACGTCATCGGTCGGCGCGACGAGCAGGGCGCCGATCACCTCGTCGTCCTCGCGCAGGTTGATTGCGATCACGCCGCCCTGCCGCGGGGAGTCGTACTCGGTCAGCGCGGTCTTCTTGATCTGCCCGCCCTTCGTGGCGAGCACGAGGTACGGGGCGACGGAGTAGTCCCGCAGGTACATCACCTGGGCGATGGTCTCGTCGGGTTGGAAGGCCAACAGATTCGCGACGTGCATGCCCTTGGCATCCCGTCCGGAATCGGGCAGTTCGTAGGCCTTTGTCCGATACACCCGACCCTTGTTCGTGAAGAACAGCACCCAGTGGTGGGTGGTCGTGACGAAGAAGTGCTCGACGATGTCGTCCTGACGCAGCGTCGCGCCCCGAATGCCCTTCCCGCCGCGGCGCTGTGAGCGGTACAGGCTGGCCGAGGTGCGCTTGGCGTAGCCGCCGCGCGTGATCGTGATGACCACGTCCTCCTCGGCGATGAGGTCCTCCATGGAGACCTCGCCGTCCCAGGGGACGATCTGGGTGCGCCGTTCGTCGCCGTACTTCTCGACGGTGGCGGCCAACTCCTCGGAGATGATCTGCCGCTGCCGGTCCTCGGAGGCGAGGATCGCGTTGTACTCGGCGATCATCTCCATCAGCTCGTTGTACTCGTCGGTGATCTTCTGCCGCTCCAGGGCGGCGAGCCGACGCAGCTGCATGTCGAGGATCGCGGTGGCCTGCAGCTCGTCGATGTCGAGCAGCGCCATCAAGCCGGACCGCGCATCCTCGGCCGAGGCGCTGCCGCGGATCAACGCGATGACCTCGTCGAGCGCGTCGAGCGCCTTGAGCAGCGCGCGCAGGATGTGGGCGCGGGCCTCGGCCTTGCGCAGCCGGAACTGCGTGCGCCGGACGATGACCTCGATCTGGTGGGTCACCCAGTGCCGGACGAACGCGTCCAGCGCCAGGGTGCGCGGCACGCCGTCGACCAGCGCGAGCATGTTGCAGCCGAACGTGTCCTGCAGCTGCGTGTGCTTGTAAAGGTTGTTCAGCACCACCTGCGCGACCGCGTCGCGCTTCAGCACGATCACCAGGCGCTGGCCGGTGCGGGCGCTGGTCTCGTCGTTCAGTTCGGCGATGCCCTGCAGCTTGCCGTCGTTGACGAGCTCGGCGATCTTCTGCGCGAGGTTGTCCGGGTTCACCTGGTAGGGCAGCGCCGTGACCACCAGTTGGGTGCGGCCCTTGGCGTTCTCCTCGACCTCGACGATCGCCCGCATGGTGATCGAGCCGCGGCCGGTCGTGTACGCGTCACGGATGCCACGCAGGCCCACGATCAGCGCGCCGGTCGGGAAGTCCGGGCCCTTCACCCGCTCCAGCAGGGCGTCGAGCAGCTCCTGCTTGCTGCACTGAGGGTTACTCAGATACCACTGCACACCCTCGGCGATCTCGCGCAGGTTGTGCGGCGGGATGTTGGTGGCCATGCCGACGGCGATGCCGGCGGAGCCGTTGACCAACAGGTTCGGGAACCGCGCGGGCAGGACGTTGGGTTCCTGCTCACGACCGTCGTAGTTCGGCGAGAAGTCGACGGTTTCCTCGTCGATGTCCCGCAGCATCTCCATGGCCAGCGGGGCCAGGCGGCACTCGGTGTAGCGCATGGCCGCGGCCGGGTCGTTGCCCGGCGAGCCGAAATTGCCGTTGCCGTCGACGAGCGGCATCCGCATCGACCACGGCTGGGCCAACCGCACGAGAGCGTCATAGATCGCCGAGTCGCCGTGCGGGTGGTAGGACCCCATGACGTCGCCGACGATGCGCGCGCACTTGTTGTAACCGCGGTCCGGGCGGTAACCGCCGTCGTACATCGCGTAGAGCACGCGGCGGTGCACCGGCTTGAGACCGTCCCGCACGTCGGGCAGCGCGCGGCCCACGATCACGCTCATCGCGTAATCGAGGTAGCTGCGCTGCATCTCGACCTCGAGGCCGACCGGCTCGATGCGACCGCCCGGCGGGGGCGGCGGAGCTGACGTCATGTCAGATGTCAAGGAACCGCACGTCCTTCGCATTGCGCTGGATGAAGTTGCGGCGGGACTCGACGTCCTCGCCCATCAGCACGCTGAACAGTTCGTCGGCCATCGCGGCCTCGTCCAGGGTGACCTGCAGCAGCACCCGGGTGGCCGGGTCCATGGTGGTGTCCCACAGTTCCTTGGCCGGCATCTCGCCGAGGCCCTTGAACCGCTGGATGCCGTCGTCCTTCGGGATCTTCCGGCCGGCCTGTGCACCGGCGGCCAGCAGCGCGTCGCGCTCACGGTCGGAGTACGCGTACTCGACGTTGTCCTTACCGCCGGGCCATTTCAACTTGTACAGCGGCGGTTGCGCCAGGTAGACGTACCCGCCCTCGACGAGCGGCTTCATGAAGCGGAAGAGCAGCGTGAGCAGCAAAGTACGGATGTGCTGACCGTCGACGTCGGCGTCGGCCATCAGGATGATCTTGTGATACCGCAGCTTCAGCACGTCGAACTCGTCGTGGATGCCGGTGCCGAGCGCGGTGATGATCGCCTGCACCTCGGTGTTCTGCAGCACCCGGTCGATGCGTGACTTCTCGACGTTGAGGATCTTGCCGCGGATCGGCAGGATCGCCTGCGTCATCGGGTCGCGGCCACCGACCGCGGAGCCACCGGCCGAGTCACCCTCGACGATGAAGACCTCGCAGCGCTCCGGCTCGTTGGATTGACAGTCCCTCAGTTTTCCGGGCATGCCGCCGCCGGTCAGCAAACCTTTGCGGTTGCGGGCCAGATCGCGGGCCTTGCGGGCGGCGATGCGCGCGCTGGCCGCGTCGATCGACTTCCGCGCGATTTGCTGCCCCTCCTTGGGATTCTCCTCGAACCAGCGGCCGAGCCGCTCGTTGAGAATCGTCTGCACGAAGGTGCGCGCCTCGGTGTTGCCGAGCTTGGTCTTGGTCTGGCCCTCGAACTGAGGCTCACTCAGTTTGATCGACACGATCGCGGTCAGGCCCTCACGGATGTCCTCACCGGTGAGGTTCGCGTCCTTGTCCTTGAGCAGCTTCCACTCGCGGCCGAACTTGTTCACCAGCGAGGTGAGCGAGGAACGGAAGCCCTCCTCGTGCGTGCCGCCCTCGTGGGTGTTGATGGTGTTCGCGAACGTGTACACCGACTCGTTGAACGACTGGTTCCACTGCATCGCGATCTCGACCGCGATGTGCCGCTCGGTGTCCTCGGCCTCGAACGACAGGATCGTCGGGTGCGAGGGCGTCTTGGACTCGTTGAGGTGGCGGACGTAGTCGACGATGCCGCCGTCGTAGCAGTACGTGAACGACAACGCCTCGCCGGTTTCGGAGTCGGCGTGCTCGGGGCGCTCGTCGGTCAGCGTGATCGTCAGGCCCTTGTTGAGGAAGGCCATTTCCTCCAGCCGGCGGCGCAGCGTCTCGAAGTCGTAGTTCGTGGTCTCGAAGATGTCCGGGTCGGCCCAGAAGGTCACGACCGTGCCGGTCTCCTCGGTCGCGGCACCCTTGGCGAGCGGCGCCGTCGGGGCGCCACCGGCGTAGGTCTGGGTCCAGACGTAGCCGTCGCGGCAGATCTCGACGTCCAGCCGCGTGGACAGCGCGTTGACGACGGAGACGCCGACGCCGTGCAGACCGCCGGAGACCGCGTAGCCGCCGCCGCCGAACTTGCCACCGGCGTGCAGCACCGTGAGCACGACCTCGACGGCCGGGCGCTTCTCCACCGGGTGCTCGTCAACCGGGATGCCACGGCCGTTGTCGGTGACCCGCACCGCGCCGTCGGCCTGGATCGTCACCGTGACGGTGTCGCAGTAGCCGGCCAGTGCCTCGTCGACCGCGTTGTCCACGACCTCGTAGACCAGGTGGTGCAGCCCGCGCTCGCCGGTGGAGCCGATGTACATGCCGGGGCGCTTGCGGACGGCTTCCAGACCTTCCAGCACGGTGATGGCGCTGGCGTCATACGAATGTCCGGCAGCGGGCTTGCTCTGGTCAGGTACGACCGCCAGCAGCTCCGCGATGTCTTCAGACACGTAACCCCTCAATGCCGGTCCGCCTCGCCGAACGGCGGGCCACAGTGTGAATTCTATCGGTTGCGAGAGGGGCGACCGGGCCTTGAAGGCCTCAAAACGGCTACGAGCCGCGTTTACCCCCCGTCCATGTGTCCCCCCACATGGCCACCGCGCTGCGGAACCATTGTGGCCCGGGCCACAGTTGTCCCCGGGGAACTATCCCCACCTGTGGAGAACCCTATGGAAAACCTCACGTCGTCACCCGTAGGTGTCCCGGGGGCCCCTTCCGTCCCTCGCGCGGAGCGGACCGTGGTTCCACGACGGGGCATCGGGGCCCCGGACGTCGAGCCGGGTGACGCTGCCGTGCCCGAGCTCGAGGTTGAGCCGCCGCACGATGTCGGCAGCCATCAACCGCAGTTGGGTGGCCCACGCGGTGGACGCGGCGCGCACGGTGAGCACGCCGTCGGCGTACGACAAGGGCTCCGTGTGCGAAGCCACGTCGGCGCCGACGATCTCCGGCCAGCGGTCCATGACCCCGACGGCGGCCGCGGGGAGCTTCCAACCGCGGTCGGTCACCAGCCGGTCAAGGGTGGCGCCGAACAGTTGTGGTTCTCGGTCCGTGCCCTGCCGAGCTTCGCGCACAGGCCGTGAGCTCCGCTTTCTGCCGCCGGTCGCGCGCGCCTGCTGCTGCGCGCGGGACAGGGCGGCGCGGGCGAGGTCCACGCCGGACGGCGGTTGCTCCCGCGGGGGTTCGTCCTCGGGCAGGTCATCCGACACGACTCACCGTCCCCTCGCGCACTTCGTAGCGAGCACCGGCCAGCTCCGACGGTACGTCCTCGGGCACGGCGGCGGTGATGAGCACCTGCTCGGCGCCGGCCACCAACCCGGCCAGCCGCGCGCGCCGTTTGGCGTCGAGCTCGGCGAACACGTCGTCGAGGATCAGCACGGGGTCGGTACCCACGCCGCGGTCGCCGCGCAGCAATTCGTAACTCGCGAGCCGCAGCGCCAGCGCGAACGACCATGATTCGCCGTGGCTGGCGTAGCCGCGGGCGGGCAGCGGCCCGAGCGAGAGCACGAGGTCGTCGCGGTGCGGCCCGACCAGCGAAATCCCACGGTCCAGTTCGTTCTGGCGTGCCTCGAGCACGGCGGCGGCCAGCGCGGACTCCAGCGTTTCCCGGTCCGCGCCGTTGTCGAGCTCCGGGCCGAGCGTGCTCTTGTAGGCCAGGGTCGCCGGTCCGCCGCCGGACGACACCTCGTCATAGGCCTTGTCCACCAGCGGCCCCAGGGCGCTGACCAGCGACAACCGCTGCGCCATCAGCTCCGCACCGAGCCGGGCAAGGTGCGCGTCCCAGCTCTCCAGCGTGCGCAGGTCCCCACGTCCGGCACGCACCGCGGCGCCGGCTGTCTTCAACAACGCGTTGCGCTGCTTCAGCACCCGCTCGTAGTCCGAACGCACCGCCGCCAGCCGGGGCGTGAGCGCCACCAGCAGGTCGTCGAGGAAGTGCCGCCGCTCGCTCGGGTCGCCCTTCACCACTGCGAGGTCCTCGGGCGCGAACAACACGGTGTTCAGCACCCCGAGCACCTGGCGCGGGCGCTGCACCGGGTTGCGATTCAGCCGGATGCGATTGGCCCTACCGGGGTTGAGCTCGATCTCGACCAACGCACGACGGTCGTCCCGCACGATCGCGGCGCGGATCACCGCACGCTCCGCACCCAGCCGGATCAGCGGGGCGTCCGACGCCACGCGGTGGCTGCCCAACGTGGCGACGTAACCGATCGCCTCGATCAGGTTGGTCTTGCCCTGGCCGTTGAGCCCGAGCAGCGCGCACGGGCCCGCCGGCAGTTCGAGCGTCGCGCTCGCGTAGGAGCGGAATTCGCTCAGCTCCAGGGATTCGACGCGCATCCGGCCATCGTGTCAGCCGGTGGTGACGGCGTGCCCACCGAATTGGTTGCGCAGCGCCGCAATCACCTTCATGGCCGGGGAATCCACCTGCCGGGAAGCGAACCGCGCGAAGAGCGCCGCAGAAATCACCGGCATCGGCACCGCGTTGTCGATGCCCTCCTCCAGCGTCCAGCGACCCTCGCCGGAGTCCTCGGCGTAGCCGCGGAGTTCGGACAGGTCGTCATCGGCGTCCAGCGCGCGGTCGAGCAGGTCGAGCAGCCAGGACTGGATGACGGTGCCCTTGCGCCACGACTTGATGACCGCGGGAGCGTCGGTGACCACGTCGCAGGCGACCATGAGCTCGTAGCCCTCGGCGAACGCCTGCATCAGGCCGTACTCGATGCCGTTGTGCACCATCTTCGCGAAGTGACCGGCGCCGTGGCCGCCCGCGTGCACGTAGCCGTACTCACCCTCGGGCTTGAGCGCGTCGAAGATCGGCTGCAGCCGCGACACATCCGCGTCGGTGCCGCCGACCATCAGCGCGTAGCCGTTGGTCCGGCCCCACACGCCGCCGGAGACGCCACAGTCGACGTAGCCGATTTTCTTCGGCGCGAGGTACGCCGCGTTCTCGACGTCGTCGGTCCAGCGCGAGTTGCCGCCGTCGATGATGACGTCGCCGGCCTCGAGCAGCTCACCGAGCTCGTGCACGGTCTCCCGGGTCGGGTTGCCGTGCGGAACCATGATCCAGATGGCGCGCGGGGCGTCGAGCGACTTGACCAGCTCCGCCAGGTCGGCGACCTCGCTGACCCCGGGGTCCCGGTCGTACCCGACGACCTGGTGACCGGCGGCCTCCAGCCGCGCCTTCATGTTCCCGCCCATTCGGCCGAGGCCGATCATGCCGAGCTGCATCGGGTCGTCTCCCATTCGTTCCGGTGCCTCGGGTATAGCCCGGACTCAGCCGGACAACCGCACCGGCATCAGCAGGTGGCGGTAGTCCGAGGTGCCCCCGGCCTCACCGTCAGCACTTCCCGCGGTGATCACCGCGGGCTTCGTTGGGGTGGTGAACGCCAACCGCGCGTGGCTCGCGTCCAGCGCGTTCAGGCCGTCCACCAGGTATGTCGGGTTGAACGCGATCGCGATCTCCGGCCCGTCGAGCTGCGCCTCGATCGCCTCCGACGCGGAGGCCTCTTCCCCGGAACCGGCCTCGAGCACCAGCTCGCCGGGCGTGAAGGTCAATCGCACCGGGGTGTTCCGCTCGGCCACCAACGAGACGCGGCGCACCGCCTCGAGGAACCTGGCGGTCTCCACCGTGGCGTACGACGCGGACTCCGCGGGCAGCAACGAGCGGTACTTCGGGAACTCACCCTCGAGCAACCGGGACGTGGTGCGTCGACCGTTGGCGGACAGGCCGATGAGCCCAGCGCCGCCGGTACCTGCGGTCAACGACAACTCCACCTCGCCGGTCATCGACTTTGCGGCGTCGGCCAGGGTTTTGGCCGGCACCAGCGCCTGCATCGACGCACCGGGGGTCTCCGGCTTCCAGGTGAACTCCCGCACCGCCAAGCGATAACGGTCGGTGGCGGCCAGCGTGACGGTGTCCCCCTCGATCTCCACCCGGATGCCGGTGAGGATCGGCAGCGTGTCGTCGCGACCCGCCGCGACGGCCACCTGGGCCACCGCGTGGGCGAGCACATCCGCGGACACGGTGCCGGACCGGCCGGGCAGGTCGGGCAGCGAGGGGTAGTCCTCCACCGGGAGCGTCAGCAGGTTGAACTTCGCGCTGCCGCACGTGACCAGCACCTTGGTGCCGTCGACGGTGACGTCGATGGGCTTGGCGGGGAGGCTCTTGCAGATGTCGGCCAACAGCCGGCCGGACACCAGGACGCGTCCGTTGTCGGCAACGTCGGCGGATACCTCGGCACGGGCGGAGATCTCGTAGTCGAACCCGGACAGGGAGAGACCGTTGTCATCGGCCTCGATCAACATGCCGGCCAATACGGCCACAGGTGGACGGACGGGCAGCGTGCGCGCGGTCCAGGCGACCGCATCGGCCAGAACGTCACGATCCACCCGGAACTTCACCGGTCACCGCCTCCATTCGTACGCCGGGGGTCAGTCTGGCAGGCCTCGTGGGGAACACCCACGCAGGTCATGCACCAGTTGGACTTGTAGTGGCTTATCGATAGATAGAGAGGTGCAGTCGTAGTAGTTCGGTGCGGTGAATGTTGTGGATGACGGCGTTGTCGCAGGTCCGGGGCACGCCGGCGAACGGGATTGTTGTGGACCGTCCCGGGCACGGCTCCGGTGCCCCCGGGGACGGTGACCGGGAAGGGGTGGTTTGCCCGGATTCGTCCCCGGGATCGAGCACAAAATCCCCACCGGCCGTGCACAGTGGGGACAAGTGAGGCGACGGTAAATCCTCTTAGCAAATTCTCAGTCCACAGGGTTGTTCACACCTGGGGATTAATGAGAAAGGACCTTGAACGCGTCAGGCGTTGCGGTTCTGCTGCTTGATTCGCGCGGTCAGTTCCGTGACCTGCTGGTAGACGCTGTGGCGCTGCGCCATCAGGTCGCGAATCTTGCGTTCGGCGTGCATCACGGTGGTGTGGTCGCGGCCGCCGAATTGCTGCCCGATCTTCGGCAGCGACATGTCGGTGAGCTCCCGGCTGAGATACATCGCGATCTGCCGCGCGGTCACCAATACCCGCGAGCGGGACTGTCCGCAGAGGTCGTCGATGGTGAGCCCGAAATACAGCGCGGTCTGCGTCATGATCGTGGCCAGCGAGATCTCCGGCCCGGCCGCGTCGGCCAGCATGTCCTTGAGCACGATCTCGGCGAGCGACAGATCGATGTCGGTCTTGTTGAGGCTGGCGAAGGCGGTCACCCGGATCAGGGCGCCCTCGAGCTCGCGGATGTTGGCCGAGACCTTGTTCGCGATGAACTCCAGGACCTCCGGCGGGATCACCGTGCGCTCCTGGGCCGCCTTCTTCCGCAGGATCGCGATGCGCGTCTCGAGCTCCGGCGGCAGCACGTCGGTGAGCAGGCCCCATTCGAACCGGTTGCGCAGCCGGTCCTCCAGCGTCACCAGCTGCTTCGGCGGCCGGTCGGAGGAGATCACGATCTGCTTGTTCGCGTTGTGGAGCGTGTTGAACGTGTGGAAGAACTCCTCCTGCGTCTGCTCCTTGTTCTCCAGGAACTGGATGTCATCGACGAGGAGCACGTCGACCGCGCGGTACCGGGAGCGGAAACCCTCGGCCCGCCCGTCGCGGATGGAGTTGATGAAGTCGTTGGTGAACTCTTCCGAGCTCACGTACCGCACGCGGGAGCCGGGGAACAGGCTCGAGGTGTAGTGCCCGACGGCGTGCAACAGGTGCGTCTTGCCCAGGCCGGACTCGCCGTAGATGAACAGCGGGTTGTACGCGCGGGCGGGCACCTCGGCGACGGCGACCGCGGCCGCGTGCGCGAACCGGTTGCTCTCGCCCGTGACGAAGCTGTCGAACACGTACTTGGGATTCAGCCGGGCCTCGCGCTCGGTGTTGACACCGGACAGCGCGCTGCCGGCCGGCCAGGCGGACACCGGCTCGTTGTCCTCGTCGTCCTCCACAGGTGTGGGCAGCGCCGTGGGTACATCGAGGCCCGCAGACGGCTCGTCCTCGCCCGGGGCCTCCGCGCTGTCGTCGACGGTGACTGCTATGCGCATGTCCTGACCGGTGACGCGCGAGAGCGCCGAGGTGAGCTCCTCGCGCACCCGCGTCTCGATGACGTCCTTCGCGAAATCGTTCGGCGCGGCGAGCACCGCGGTGCCCTCGACCAGCGCGATCGGCCGGGTCAGCCGCAGGAACGCGCGGTGGTTCTGGGGCAGCGACTGCAGGGCGTCGTCGAGGAGCACCCGATCCCAGACGGCGGCGAGGTCCGGGTCGCGCTCGCTCACGTCAGTTCCCCCATTGTGCTGTGCCGGCAGTCGTCGAATTATGTCGGTTCGTCCGGGTTATGCCCACGGCGTCGGCGCGTCGATCCGGGGTCGATCCACAGGTTCGTCCACAGGTGTGGACGAGCGGTTATCAGGGCGTGACGCTGCGATGCAAACGCCGCCGGTTTGACCGGCCGCAGCGGGCTTGCGTACCGTGGGGCCGCCGCTTGCGCGGCGACCGGTTCGGCATGTCCGCACCGGCCCACTCAAGTCCGCGGAGTCTGTCGTGAGCAAGCGCACCTTCCAGCCGAACAACCGTCGTCGTGCGAAGACGCACGGGTTCCGGCTGCGTATGCGGACCCGGGCCGGTCGCGCGATCCTCACGGCGCGTCGGGCCAAGGGTCGCCAGAAGCTCTCGGCCTGACCTCGGTGTTGGCGGGCGCCAACCGCTTACGCCACCGCAACGAGTTCGCTCTGGCGGTGCGCCGTGGCCGGCGCGCCGGGCGGGGCTGTGTGGTTCTGCATCTGCACACCGATTCCGGCCGTGGTCCGGACCGTCGGGTGGGTTTTGTCGTGGCGCGTTCGGTGGGTCCGTCGGTGGTGCGCAATCAGGTGCGCCGCCGACTTCGTCATTTGATGCGGGACCGGCTCGACGCGATGCCCCATGGCTCCCTGCTGGTGGTTCGCGCGGCCCCGGCCGCGGCCACGGCGAGCAGCGCCGGCCTGGCGGCCGATCTGGACAGTGCGCTGAAGGCGCTCGGCAGGCCGCGGGCGCCGAAATGAAGTACCTCTTCATGGGACTGATCCGGATCTACCAACACACGTTGAGTCTGTGGCTGGGTCCGCGCTGCCGCTTCTATCCGTCCTGCTCGCACTACGGATATGAGGCCTTCCGCCGACACGGCACGCTGCGGGGTCTGTGGCTGACCTGCCGGCGCCTGGTCCGTTGCCATCCGTGGAACCCGGGCGGCATCGACGAGGTTCCGCCCGCTAGATTGGCCAATTCGACGGCGCAGGGAGCAGCAACACGGTGAAGATCTTCGAGCCGCTCTACGACGCCGTTTCGTGGATCATTCTCATGTTCCACAAGGGCTTCGACAAAGCCGGGATGAACGAGGACTGGTCCTGGTGCCTCGCCATCGTGGCGCTGGTCGTCCTGATCCGGATCGCGCTGATCCCGCTGTTCGTCAAGCAGATCCGCTCGATGCGCAACATGCAGGTGCTGCAGCCGAAGATCAAGGCGATTCAGGACCGCTACAAGGGCGACCGGGAGAAGACCTCCCAGGAGTTGATGAAGCTCTACAAGGAGCACAACACCAACCCCTTGTCGAGCTGCTTCCCCGTGCTCGCCCAGTCCCCGTTCTTCCTCGCGCTGTTCCGGGTGCTGAACGGGATCTCCAAGGGCCACCCGGTCGGCCAGCTCTCCCAGGCCGACGTGGAGAGTGCCCGCCACGCCACGTTCCTGGGCGCGAGCCTGTCCGACAAGTTCATCGGTGCGGACACCGCGCACGTGCAGATCGTGACGATCCTGATGATCCTCGCGATGTCGCTGTCGCAGTTCTATACGCAGCGGCAGCTGATGACGAAGAACATGCCGGCCCCGGTGCCCGGTCAGCCGCAGAGCCCGTTCATGCAGCAGCAGAAGTTGATGATGTACCTGTTCCCCATCATGTTCGGGGTCTTCGGCATCAACTTCCCCGTCGGCGTTCTGCTCTACTGGCTCGTCTCGAACCTGTGGTCGATGGGCCAACAGCTCTACGTCATCCGGCGCATGCCCGCGGTCGGTAGCCCGGCCTACGACGCCATGATGAAACGCAAGAGCAAGCATGAGGGCGGTAAGACCATCCAGGGTGAGGTCGTGGACTCGGGCGGCTCCGGTGGTGGGTCGGACGCGTCGTCGAACGGCAGCGCCGGCGAGGGTGCCAAGCCCACGTCGCGGCAGCAGCCGAAGAGCCAGTCGCGCAGTCAGCGCAGCGGCCCCAAGAAGCGTTGACGCAGCCGTCCTCGGCAGCGTCGGTTGAGAAGAAGGAGTCCCCGCGGTGAGCAAGGCCACGGAGTCGTCGGCTGTTGACGACGAGGTCCTCGAGGACGACGACGAACTGACCGCCGACGACGAGTCGGGCGAGGAGGGCGGCGAGGGTCCAACCCGGTCGGGCGGGCGTTCGCGCAAGCCGTCCAAGGCGCGGGTGGAGCTGCTCGAGCAAGAGGGCGAGATCGCCGCTGACTACCTCGAGGGTTTGCTCGATATCGCCGATCTCGACGGTGACATCGACATGGACGTCGAGGGCGACCGCGCCGCGGTGTCCATCGTCGGCGCCGACCTCAAGCAGCTGGTCGGCAAGGGCGGTGCCGTGCTCGACGCGGTGCAGGAACTGACCCGCCTCGCGGTGCTCCGGGCCACCGGTGAGCGCAGCCGGCTGATGCTCGACATCGGCGGTTTCCGCGCGGCCCGGCGGGCCGAGCTCACCGAGCTGGGCACCAAGTCCGCGCAGACCGCCAAGGAGACGGGCGAGCCCGTGCGGCTGGCGCCGATGACGCCGTTCGAGCGCAAGGTCGTGCACGACGCGGTGGCCGAGGCCGGCCTGCGCAGCGAGTCGGACGGCGAGGAGCCGAACCGACGCGTGGTCGTTTACCCGTCCTGACATAACCGCGGGAGCCGGGCATGGTCGAGCAGTCTGCGCCGATCGTCCCGGCTCCCCCGGCCGCGGCCGCCGAGTTGCTCGGTGACCGGCTGCCGCTGTTGGTTCGCTACGCCGATGCGCTGGCGGACGCCGGCGTGGTGCGCGGGCTCATCGGCCCGCGCGAGGTGCCCCGGCTCTGGGACCGGCACCTGTTGAACTGCGCGGTGCTCGCCGCGGAGCCGGCGCAAGGCGAACGCCTGGCCGACGTCGGGTCCGGCGCCGGCCTGCCCGGACTCGTGCTGGCAATCGCGCGGCCCGACCTCGATGTGGTGCTACTCGAGCCGCTGCTGCGCCGCACCGTGTTCCTGGAGGAGATGGTCGCCGCGCTGGAGCTGACGAACGTGACCGTGCGGCGGGCGCGCGCGCAGGACTGCCCGGACCTCCGCGGCACCTTCGACGTGGTCACCGCCCGTGCCGTGGCGCCCCTTCCGAAGCTCGTCGACTGGTCGCTTTCCCTGCTGCGCACCGGCGGCCGCCTGCTCGCGCTCAAGGGCGAAACCGCCGCCGCGGAGGTCGCCGAAGTGCGGGCCGGCAAGCAGGGACGGCTCGTGGATTCGATCGAGGTGCGCTCGTTGGGCGCCGGATTTGTGGACACGCCGACGACGGTGGTGGAGTTGCGCCGGCGAGGCAATGTTTCACGTGAAACAGGTAGGTGACGCGCGTGGTCGCAGGGTGGGTGTTCCGACCCCCTCGGGGTTCGTTCAGCGACGTGGTCGACGACGAGCCGATCGACGAGCCTCCCATCGCCAGCGCCGCCCGGGTGGCCGCGGCGGTGCGCACCGGCATGATGACGCGGCTGCCGCGGCCGCCACGCCGCCGCGTCATGGTGGTGGCCAATCAAAAAGGTGGCGTCGGCAAGACGACGACCACGGTGAACCTGGCCGCCGCGCTCGCGCTGCAGGGTCAGAACGTGTTGGTGCTCGACCTCGACCCGCAGGGCAACGCGTCCACGGCGCTGGGTGTCCCGCACGCCGAGGGCACCCCGTCGACCTATGACGTGCTCGTCGAGGGCGTGCCCATCAAGGACGTCGTCTCGGCTGCGGCGCATGTGCCGAACCTCGCCTGTGTTCCGGCCAGCATCGACCTGGCCGGCGCGGAGATGGAGATGTTCGCGATGGAGGGGCGGGAGTTCCTGCTCACCCGCGCGCTCGAGGCCTACGACGATCTCGGCTTCGTCGACTACGTCTTCATCGACTGCCCGCCGTCGCTGGGTCTGCTCACGCTGAACGCGTTGGTGGCGGCCACCGAGGTGCTGGTCCCGGTGCAGTGCGAGTACTACGCGCTGGAGGGGCTCACCCAACTGATGCGCACGATCGAGATGGTGCGCAGCGGACTGCGGCCGGAGTTGTCGGTCTCGACCATCCTGCTCACCATGTACGACGGGCGGACCCGCCAGGCCGAGCAGGTGGCCAACGAGGTTCGCAACTACTTCGGCGGGCTGGTGCTGCGCAGCACGATCCCGAGGTCGGTCCGGGTATCCGAGGCGCCCAGCCACGGCCAGACCGTGCTGACCTACGACCCCGGCTCCCCCGGCGCGATGTCGTATCTCGACGCGGCTCGCGAAATCGCGCGCGCGGCCTTCGACCCGCCGCAGTAAATCTCGCTTGTCGATCACTACGCGGCTTACGTTTCACGTGAAACAACGCCGCTGTGGTTTCACGTGAAACACCGAAGGAGTGAGGCGGGATGACGCAGAAGAGTCGTGGCCTGGGTCGAGGTCTTGGCGCGTTGATCCCGACGGCTCCGGTATCGAATACCGGCCCGTTGTCCAGCGCCGCCGCGGAGCACCTGGTCGGTAGTCCGGTGAAGGTCAAGAAGCAGGCGGTCGCGGCCGAACCGGCGATGGTGGCCGGCGCGTACTTCGCCGAGATCCCGGTCAAACAGATCACGCCGAACGCGAAGCAACCGCGCCACGTCTTCGACCCGGACCAGATGGCGGAGTTGGTCACCTCGCTGAAGGAGGTGGGTCTGCTCCAGCCGATCGTGGTGCGTCGCACCGGCGAGGACGCCTACGAGCTGGTGATGGGGGAGCGCCGCTGGCGGGCCTCTCAGCTGGCCGGGTTCGAGGCGGTGCCGGCGATCGTCCGGCAGACCGAGGACGACAAGATGCTCGTCGACGCGCTGCTGGAGAACCTGCACCGCGCGGCGCTGAACCCGCTGGAAGAGGCGGCGGCCTACGACCAACTGCTGCAGGACTTCGAGTGCACCCACGACGTCCTGGCCGCGCGCATCGGCCGCTCGCGCTCGCAGGTGTCCAACACCATCCGCCTGCTGAAGTTGCCGCCGGCCGTGCAGCGCCGGGTGGCGGCGGGCGTGCTGTCCGCCGGTCACGCCCGCGCGCTGCTGGCCCTGGACGACGCCGAGGACCAGGAGCATCTCGCCACGCGCGTGGTAGCCGAGGGCCTCTCGGTGCGCGCGGTGGAGGAACTCGTCGCGATCGGTGAATCGGGCAAGCCGAAGAAGGCCAAGCGCGCCAAGGCCGCGAAGCGCGGGAACGTCGCGATGGACGAACTGGCCACCGAGCTCGGCGACCGTTGGGATACGCGGGTGTCGATCCAGACCGGCCGCGGCAGCGGCAAGCTGATCGTCGAATTCGGCTCGCCCGAGGACCTCGACCGCATCGTGAAGATGATGCGCGGCTGATTGAGCCGAACGGGTGAATGTGGCCGTTGATCAGGTTTTACGGACCTTCTCGTCGGGACAACGGCCGGCTTATCCTCACCCCGTGACCCGCCGGCTGGTGAACATCACGCTGGACAACCTCGACGAGTTGCCCAGCCGCTGCCGCTCGTGCGTGTTCTGGGAACTCGACCCGGTGGCCGGCGACCGCGCGGTCTCCAGCGGCGATCCGGCGTTCGAGAAGGAGGCCTGGATCTCCGCGACCCTGCTGGAGTGGGGTTCCTGCGGGAAGCTCATCCAGGTCGACGGCCTCACCGCAGGTTATGTCGCCTATGCGCCGCCCGGCTACGTGCCCCGCTCGCTGGCTTTTCCGACCAGCCCGGTCAGCGCCGACGCGGTGCTGCTCACCACCGCCTTCATCCTCCCCGAGTTCCTCGGCGGCGGCCTGGGCCGGATGCTCATCCAGGGCGTGGCCAAGGACCTCACCCGGCGCGGGGTGAAAGCCGTCGAGGCCTTCGGCGACGCCAAGTGGGAGAAGCCCGGCTGCCTGGTGCCGGCCGACTACCTGCGCTCGGTGGGCTTCAAGACCGTCCGTCCGCACCACCGCTTCCCGCGGCTGCGGCTGGAGCTCAAGAGCACCGTGTCCTGGCGCGAGGACATGGAGGTAGCGCTCGAGCGACTGCTCGGTTCGATGTCGCCGGAGCCGGCCTTCCGGCCGGTGTAGTTCTACCGCTGACGGTCCGTCAGATCAGTGTCCTGACAGCAATTCCCCGAGATTCAGCACGCCGGTCTCCGCATCCTCATCGGCCGGCAGGTACAGCCGTTGCACCGCCACCACGACGGCCTCGGCGATGTAGTCGCGGAAGGACGCATCGGACAGCCGCGCCGCATCGCCGGGGTTGGTCAGGTAACCCAGATCGACGCGCACCGTGGGCATCCGGGTGCGGCGCAGCAGGTCCCACGTCTTGCCGTGGACGCCACAGTCGGTCAGATCGGTGCGGGCGACGATCTCGCTGAGCAGCAACTCGGCGAACCGTTTGCCGACCGCGCTGGACTGCCCGAAGCGGTCGGTGCCGAAGAAGTACGTGGCCACGCCGTTGGCGGCCGGGTTGGGGTGGCCGTCCACGTGCAGCGACACGACGAGGTCCGCGCGCGTCTCGTTGGCGAACATGGCCCGCGCCTCGTCGTCCAGATCGACGCGGGCGGCGTGCCGGGCGCTGACCGCGCGCGTCAGGTAGGCCTGCACACCGGTTGCGGTCAGCCGACCCTCGATGCGCGCAGCCAGGTCCTCGACGACGGCCGATTCGGTGAGCCCGTGGCCGATGTGCCCGTGGTCCAGACCCCCGTGCCCGGGGTCGATGACGACGACCTTGCCGCCCAGTCGCGGGCCGGAGCGCATGATGGCCTCGGCCTCGCGCAGGTGGTGGGCGTGGCCGCCGACCACGGTGCGCGTGAGCCGCTCCAGGGCCCGGAAGGTCTCCGGCCCGGCGGTGCCGTCGGCGTGCACCCCGAGGCTCTGCTGCAGTTCGCGCAGCGCCCGCGCGGACTCCGGCCCGAAGATGCCGTCGACCTGGCCGCAGTTGAAGCCCAGGTCCAACATGCGCCGCTGCAGGGCGGCCACGTCATCGCCCCGCTGCATGCGGCTGACCTGATGCGAGAGGATCCGGTCGCCGAGCCGCCAGCGCGCTTCCTCGAGCGCGTCATAGGTCTCACGGCCGACCAGACCGTCGACGTTCAGCCCGCGTTGCTGCTGAAAATGCCGAACGGCCCGGTCGCACGGATCGTCGAACACTGCCTCGTTGGGGTCCTCGACCCCGTCGGGCGAGTCCGGCAACAGCTCGAGGATTGCGAGCTTGCGCCGGATCTCCGCGACGGTGGGTCCGGTGTCGCCCTTGCGGTGGACGGGGTACGGCCGCTGACTGTCCACGCCGACCTCATTCCCCCGTCCTGGACGACGCCCACCACCATCCGTCCAGAGGGGAGCTTAGACGTACTCGGCAAGATCCTTCAGGATCATCGGCTTCGGCTTGGCGCCAATGATCTGCTTCACGACCTCGCCGCCCTTGTAGACGTTCATGGTCGGGATCGAGACGACGCCGTACTTCGCGGCGGTCTTCGGGTTCTCGTCCACGTTAAGCTTGAGGATGCGGATCTTGCCCTCGTTCTCGGACGCGATTTCCTCGAGGATCGGGGCGACCTGGCGGCAGGGCCCGCACCACGGTGCCCAGAAATCGACCAGCACCGGTACGTCAGCGTCGAGGACGTCGGCCTGGAAGGACTGGTCGGTGACGGCTGCAATCGAGCCCATGGTGCTTCTCCTCTGGATGGATCGTGCGGGATGGAAAAAGGTCAGTGGTCGCCGAGGTCGGCGAGATAGCGCTCGGCGTCCAGCGCCGCGGAACAACCGGTGCCCGCCGCGGTGATCGCCTGCCGGTAGATGTGGTCCACCAGGTCGCCACAGGCGAACACGCCGGGCACGTTGGTGCGCGTGCTGGGGTGCTCCACGAGCACATACCCCTCGTCGTCCAGGTCCACCTGGTCGGCCACCAGCTGGGACCGCGGCTCGTGACCGATGGCGATGAACAACCCGGTCACGTCCAGCTTGGATTCCTCGCCGGTCTTGACGTTGCGCACCACGAGGCCGGTCATCTTGTCCTCGCCCATCACGTCGATCGGCTCGGAGTCCCACAGGAACGAAATCTTCGGGTTGTCGAACGCGCGCTGCTGCATGACCTTGCTGGCCCGCAGCGTGTCCCGGCGGTGGATGACGGTGACGGTCTTGGCGAAGCGGGCCAGGAAGGTGGCCTCCTCCATGGCCGTGTCCCCGCCGCCCACGACCGCGATGTCCTGGTCACGGAAGAAGAACCCGTCACAGGTGGCACACCAGGACACCCCGTGGCCGGACAAGCGCTTCTCGTTGGCCAGACCGAGCTCCTTGTACTTGGAGCCGGTGGCCAGGATCACCGTGTGCGCGGTGTACTCCACGCCGGACGCGACGACCTTCTTGATGTCACCGGTGAGGTCCACGGAGGTGACGTCGTCGCCGACGAGCTCGGCACCGAAGCGCTCGGCCTGCGCGCGCATCGCGAACATCAGGTCCGGGCCCTGAACGCCCTCGGCGAAGCCGGGGAAGTTCTCCACCTCGGTGGTGTTCATCAGCGCGCCGCCCATGGTGACGGCACCCTCGAAGACCAAGGGCTTCAGATCCGCGCGGGCCGCATAGACCGCTGCGGTGTAGCCACTCGGACCCGAGCCGATCACGATCACGTTCCGCGGGTCGGTCACAGTTCCTCGCTACCCTTCGGCGTTCCGGCAGGCACTTTGTCCTGCGTGCAAGCCAACCGATCCTAGGGCGCGCTTGTTCCCGAAGGATGTTCGCACCGCGGGCAACGACGAAGGCCCCGCCCTGATGGGCGAGGCCTTCGGATGGATCGGGAAGTGGTGCTACCGCTCGGTCGACTCCGATTCGCTGCGGGTGATGCTGCTGTCCGGCGAGGTGCCACCGACGCGCGGCACCGGGGTGGACTGCGGGGCCGGGTTGGCGGACGGCTTGTTCACCCGCTGCACCCACTGGGCGGTGTCCTCGCTGGCGGGAGCGCTCGCGGCGCAGTTGCCGTAGAAGACGTAGCCCATCACCTGGTTCGGGTTATCGGAGGTCGGGGTGACCACGATGGTTGCCTTGTGACCGTTCCAGGTGCCCTCGTCACCGGCCAGCGCCGTGGTGCCGAGCTGCTTGGCGCAACGCTGCACGCGGAACTTGACCTCCGGCGAGGCCGGACCGCGACCCGGGGCCGCGGCGGCGTTGTCGAACTGCCGCGCCTCGAAGTAGCTGATGGCCATGTTCTGCGAGTACATCGACGGCGAGACCGACGGTGACGGAGCCCCGCTCGGAGCCGTGGTCGGCGCCGGACTCGGCTCGGTCTGCGGAGAACCCGACGACGTCTGGGTGTAGGTGCCCGGCGACGAGGACCCCTGGGAGCCCTGCGCCATCAGGTCCATGACCTTGCTCGCGAAATTGTCCTGCGTGTACTCGCTGCCCGACTGGGACACGTAGGTGTCCTTCGCCTGAGCGTCAGCCGTGCCGACCTTGTCGGGCTGGCTGGGCGCGACGGCAGTGTTCGGAGCCGCCTTGGCGGCCGGCTTCGACTCGGTCTGCGTGTTGTTCGACGAGGTCGGCGCAGCCGGGTCCTCGGCGCTCGCGTCCGGCTTGGCGGCCGGCGCGGCCGTGGCCGCCGGCTTCTTCGGCGCGACGACGGTCGTCGGCGCCTGGCCCGACGACTTGCTCGGGTTGCCGCCGTTGGTCTTCGACGGCTTGGTGACCGGCTCGGCAGTGGCGGCCTTCTGCTTCGGCGTGATCACCGTCGGCGGGTCGCTCTTGCTCGCGCCGGGCAGCAGCACCGTGCCATCGGGCAACAGCACCTTGCCGGTCGGCATGTAGATCGTGCCGGTCTTCTCGTCGATCTTGATGCCGTTCTTGCCCTTCTTGGCATCCTTCGGCGCGGACGGCAGCGTGGTGTAGGACTTCATCGGCGCCGCAGCGTCGTGGCCCGAGGGCGGCACGAGGTCCGTGTGGTTGCCGATGGTCTGCACGCCCAGTGCGGCGCCACCGATGAGCAGCACCACCCCGGCCGCGACGGTGCCGACGCGGCGCAGGCCGGTCATCATCACCTTGCGGCGGGTGGCCAGATCGATCACCTTCGCGCCGCCGACCGCGGCCGGAGCCTCGGCAGCGCCGGTCAGGATCGGGACGGCCTCGGTATTCGCGGCGCCCCCCGGCCGCACCACCACCGGTTCCGCGATGGCGAGCTCGGCCAGCGCTACATCAATGCGCGAGGCGTACTCGACAGGCATCGGCCCCACTTCATCCGCCCGCAGGATTTCCTGCAGCGAGACGAGGAGAAGGGCTTCGGATCGGCAGTCTGCGCAGTCGTCGAGGTGGGCCTGAACCCGCCCGGCCTCGGACTCGCCAAGGAGACCCTCGGCGTGGTCCGCCAGGGTCTCCGTACTCACGTGGTCACGGTAAGTCATGTTCGCTGGTCCGCTCCCTCCGCCTGCCCAGTGGTTGGGGCTGGCGGTCCCCCAGGTGCCTTGGTTGTTCCCCGGTGCAGAGGCACAACATTGGCGCTCACACCGGGTTCGACGCAGGCAGCGGCAATCTCGTTCCCTTGCCTCAAATGAGACAACAACGGAAGGAGTCGGGCCCGGCCGCGGGCACACCGACTTTTCACCGTTCCGGTGGGAACGCCCAGGATCTTGCCCGCCTCCTCCACGGGATAACCCTGTAAATCCACCAAGACAAGCGCCGCGCGCTGGTCCATCGGGAGCGTGGCGAGCGCGGCCGCGACGTCCATGGACAGGTCGGCGTCCTCGGTCGGGTCCTCGGAAACGGCCAGGTCGTGACCGGCGCGGTCCTCCTCGGTCTCCTGCTCCGGCAGCGGCACGGTGCGCCGGATGCTCTTGCGCCGGGCCCGGTCCAAACAGGCATTCACGACAATCCGGTGCAGCCACGTCGTGATCGCGGCGTCGCCGCGGAACCCTGCGGCCGCCCGATACGCGGAGACCAGCGCGTCCTGAACAGCGTCGGCGGCCTCCTCGGGGTCACCGAGCGTGCGCAGCGCGACCGCCCACATCCGGTCCCGGTGGCGCCGGACAATCTCGCCGAACGCATCCGGATCACCCTCGCGGTGCAGGTCCAGCAGCGCGCGGTCGGTGGCCTCGATCAGGTCAGGCATGAGGCCGTCCGATCCGGGGCAAGCGGTAGGCGAGAGCGTGCGTCATCGCAGCTGTCTCCCACGGCTCGGCGGACGGATCAGAAATACGGTACTCGGCGCCCCGGCCGCCGGTCCCCACATAGTCCGGCCGAGTACCCCGCTCGGGTGCCACTCAGCCACTCACCGAGACCTCGGAAATGCCTCCGCGGTACCCGCCGGACGGGTCTTTCGGCAGCTTGGTGAGCCAGATCAGCAGGAACCGGGTGCGCGTGGCGAACGACAGCCGCAGCGTCTCCTCGGTACCCAGATTGTCCTCGGCGTCGGCCACCAAGTAGGAGGCCAGGTCCGTCGGGGCGGTGGTGGCGTTGGCGTTGACGGCCCGGATCTCCACCGCGCTGCCCTCGCGGGGGAAGATCAGCCGGACCTGGCGCACGGTCTGTACCCGGCCCAGGTCCAGCACCAGCCCGACGCCCGGCTTGATCTTGCCGAAGGTGGCCGTGGTGTAGGAGTCGGTGCGCCAGGCGGTGTCCGCGTTGCCGTCGACGGCGAGGGACGCCTGGTCCCCGTTCTCCTGGCCGTCGCCGCCGGGTGGCGGGTCGAAATCCCGGACGTCGGCGATGCGCACCGCCTGGAGCGGCCCGGTGGACGGCACCGCGTCGGTGTTCCCGTCGGAGCCGACCGCGCGCACGATCTGCCAGGTCAGCAGCCCGAGGCCCACGACCAGCATGCCGATCACGCCGATCTGCACGCCGCGGGTGGCGGCCGACGGCTTCCAGCCGCCGTCCGGTGCCGGGAACGGGGCGAGGATCTGGCTGACCGTGGCCATCGGGCCGGTGGAATCCGCGGCCGGGCCGGGACCGGCCGCCGGCGGTCGGGGCCGGGGTAGCTGGCGCAGCTCGGCGGCCAGCTCGGCCGGGCTCCGCAACGGGGTGCCGACGCGCGGGTGCGCGTTGAGCACGCGGTCGACGATGGCGTCCACTGCGTCCGGTACCCCGGCACGGACCTGACGGGGCGTACAGATCGCGCCGTTCTCGTACGGCGCAGCGGCCAGGCCGAACGCCTCACCCTCCGGCCACTTCGCGGTGAGCGCGGCGTGCAGGACCCGACCCAAGGCGCGGGTGTCCGCCCGGGCCGGGTCGGTGGCCGACGTGGTGTGCAGTGCGGCCTCGACACACAGGCCGAAGATCTTCACCTGACCGGTTGGCGTGAGCAGCACGGTGTCCGGCTGCAGCCGGAGGTGCGCGAGCCCGGCGGCGTGCGCCTTGGCCAGCGCGTCGGCCGCGTCGGTGATCATCAGCTGGGCGTCGGTGGGCTCCAGCGGCCCTTCGCGCGTGAGCACCTCGGACAGCGGCCGGGCCTCCGGCAGCCATTCGTAGACGATGTGCACGGTGCCACCGCGGCGCACCGCGTCGAGGATGCGCACGAAGCGGGCATCCTCGAACGTCGCGGCGGCGCGGGCCGCGGTGATGACGGGCTCGGCGAGTTCGTGGTCCTCGGGGATCAGGTACATCCCGACGGGCCGGAGCAGCATTTCGTCGGTGGCGTGCCAGACGGAAATCCCGTCGGCGTCGGTGCTCAGGCACTCGGAGAGCCGGTACCGGTCGGCCAGCCGGGCACCAACCTCCGGGGTGGCTCGCAGCACCTGACAAATCCTTCCGGGCCGGGCGCGCGACGTCCTGGCGCCATCGGCTGCCCGTCTACCTGTCGGTCATCCTAGGCACGGCCCGATCCCCGTGCCGGGCTTATCGGACGGTGCGTCTGCATCGAATCAGCGACCGACCCGAGCGCGCAGCGTCGAGATCAAGTCGGCGACCTCCGAGATACCCATCCGGGTGGCGAGCACCAGGTAGGAAACGATCAGGGCGAGACCGCCGACGACAACGGTGACCATCGAACCCGTCGTGGTGTTTCCCCAGTGCTGGTAACAGATCTCGCTGATGATCAACGTCGGCACAGCGGAGCCGACGCCCGCCACGATCAGCCGGTCGTAGGAGCGCAACACCTCCGACCCCAGCGGGCCGATACGGCGCGACAACTTGCGGGCGGAGATCTGCACCCCGACCAGATAGGACAGCGAGTAGCTCGCGGCCAGCGCGACGCACACCCAGCGGTCGGGCAGCAACGCGTTCGCGGCGAAGGCCAGCGCGACGTTGCTGCCGGCGATCCACACGTTGATCGTGACCGGGGTGCGCGTGTCCTCGAAGGCGTAGAAGCCGCGCAGCAGTTGGTAGTGGACGGTGAACGGCACCAAGCCGAGGGCGAAGGCGGACAGCACGAACCCGATGTACTGCGCGTTGTCCACGGTGGTGTTGCCGTGCGCGAACATCGCGATGCACAGGCTGGGGCCGAGTACCCCGAAGCCAATCGCCGCCGGCACGATCGCGGCCCCGGTCAGGCGCAGCCCGGACACCAGATCCGCGCGCATCTCGTCGAGTCGGCCGTCGGCCACCGAGCGACTCATCTTGGGCAGTAGCGCGGTGACCACCGAGACGGTGACCACGGCGTGCGGCAGCAGCATGATCAAGTAGGCCTTGGTGTACGGCGTGAAGCCGCGACCCGCGTACCCCGCGTCCGCGGCGTGCAGCCCGGCCGCGGTGGACAACTGCACGACCACGACGTAGGCGACCTGGTTGACCGCGACGAACAGCAGCGTCCACTTCGCCAGCGCGTAGGAGTGGCCCAGGCCCTTGCCGCGCAGATCGAAGCGCGGCCGGTAGCGGTACTCGGTGGCGCGCAGCGCGGGCAGCAGCGCGAGCGCCTGCACCACGACGCCCAGGGTCGTGCCGATGCCCAGCAGGCGAACCTCGCCGGAGGTGACGCTGTCCGGGGTCACGGCGTGCCCGTGGGTCACGGACAGGAAGATGATCCCGGTGACGATCACGACGAGGTTGTTCAGGATCGGGGTGAACATCATCGGCCCGAACTTGCCGCGGGCGTTGAGCACCTGACCGAACATCACGTGCAGGCCGTAGAAGAAGATCTGTGGCAGGAAGTAGCGCGCGAACGTGATCGCGACGTCGTAGTCGGCCTTGTCGTTGCCGTGGGAGAACGTCCACGCATACGACCGGATCACCAGCGGCGCGAAGATCACCGTGATCACGGTGACGACGAGCAGCACCAACCCGATCGCGGTGATCAACCGGTCGGCGAACGCCCGCCCGCCGTCCGCGTCGTTGCGCAGCGCGCGCACCAGCTGCGGGACGAACACCGCATTCAGGGCGCCGCCGGCGAGCAGGATGTAGACGATGTTCGGGATCGTGTTCGCGACGTTGTAGGTCTCGGCGAACACCGTGGTGCCGATCGCCCAGATCATCACCAGGTCGCGGAAGAACCCGGTTATCCGCGAGCCCACGGTGCCGATCGCCATGACCGCGCCCGCGCGCGATACAGCGGCGTCCACCCGTGGCGCTTCGCTCGCCACTGAACTCACGCCTGCACTTTCCGTAGACGGGCTGCGCGGACCCGACGCACATTGCGCACGATGGCGACCGCAAACAACAGCCCCCCGCCGCCGATCACCACTATGAGGCCGACGCTGCCGTAGTTGGTGACGTTCACCCGAAGCGGGACCGGAGCGGTGAACTGGTTGCCCGCTGCGTCCAGAAGTGCCACTTCCGCTCGGGCTATGCCGTTTGCGGTGGCCTCAGCCCCTATCTGCAGGCTTCTCTTCCGGCCGGCCGGGATGGTCAGCAGTTCCGGAGTGGTGGTGCGCAGCCGGCCGGGCACCAACGAGCGGATCACCGGGCGCACCTGCACCGCCTGGCTCAGGCCGTTGGAGATGGTGATGGGGATCGTGCCGTGGCTGCTGGACAGCGTGACCAGGCTGCGGCCGATGATGTGCACCTTGCCCTGGTCCGCCTTGATGTCGTCGCGTAGTTCCTGGGTGTAGGCGCGGGCGCCGCCGGGGTCGGGGATCCACGAGGTGGACGCGGCGCGCAGCGCGGCCGCGGTGTAGTTGTCGATGAGCCGGCCCGGCGCGGCCAGCACGTTCTGCAGCCGGTCGAGCTCCGCGGTGGCGCGGCGCAGCCGCACGACCTGGTAGCTGCGCAGTTCCTCGGCGGGTACCGGAAGCGGGTTGGTGAGCTGGGCGGTGGCCAGTTCCGGCGGCACCGGTGTGGTGCTCAGGCCCGAGAGGCTGACCAGGCGCAGCCACGGTGCGCTCGAGGCCGCCGCCAGCAACCGCTGGGCGGTGCCCGGGGCCGGCGCCCAGCGTCGCGGCGGCGCGATGAGCACGGAGCGTGCTGCGTTGGGCCGTTCCAGGGTGATCATCGCGGTGTCGGCGAGCATCTCCTGCTGAGCGAGCGTGGTGGCCCCGCGCGCGGTGAGGTCGCCGGCGAAGATCTGTGCCAACCCGGTGTCAGCGACCAGCACCTCCAGCGGACCGGCCGACGTCTGCACCCGGGCGCGGCCGGTCGGGGTGTAGGTGAGCCCGGCCAGCGCCGGGAGCTGGGACCCGTTGAGCACCACGGTGCGTGCTCCGATGCGGCGTAGCGTGGCCAGCGTGGTCGCGTCGGTCGCGCCCTGGGCCGGCCAGGCGACCCGGGTGTCCGATTCGCGGCCGAGCAGGCGCGCGGTCACCGTCCGGGACCGGGTCAGCGCGCGGGAGAGGGCCTCGCTGTCCTCACCGCGGCTCAGTGCTGCGACGTCGGGGTCGGCGTAGGGCAGTGCGCCCACGGGGAGCCCGGTGAGTTTGGCGCGCAGGTTCGCCAACCACGCCGCGGCGTTGGCGTCGGGGTCGGCATCGTTGACCGAGGTGCCGTTGCGCCGGTCGTGTTCGGTGCCGAGCGCGGCGGCGGCCTCCAGCAGCTCGGGGTCGATCATCCACGCGACGGGCAGCGCGCCGGGCGCGGTCGCCAGGTCGGAGAGTCGGCCACCGGGGGCGAACTCGGTGGCCAGGCCGTCGTTGACGAACGCCCCGCGGGCGTCCCGGCTCGGTCGGTCCACCAGCGGCCACAGCCAGCTGACCCGCGTCGGCTGGAAGGCCTTCGCGTCCGGCAGGTACGGCAGGAACGTGGTCACCGTCGCGGCGGTGGCACCCGCCCCATCCCGGGTCCCGTGGGTCTCGACCTGCAGCGGGTACACCCCATCGGCCTTCAGCTTGAGGTCGGCGATGGGGACGGAGATCTTCCACGTCACGCTCGAGCCGGGGGGCACGTCGGCGAGCGAGCGGGAGCTGCTCGGCACCGCGGCCAGATTGCGCAACGGTGCCGCGCCGATCGCGAGCTGGTGCAGGTCGCCCCGGTTGGCCACCCGGGCGTGCCGCACGAGCACCGAGATCGAGGCGCCGCGCAGCACGCCGGGGCCGGGGTTGATCACGGCACCCTTCAGCACGATCTTCCCGGTGGGCTTGACCCCGGCCGGTCCGACCGCGTCCAGCACGACCTGCACGGGGGCGAGGGGCTCGGCGGCGTGTGACGGCGTCGGGCCGAGCAGCAGCGGCGGGGCGCAGGTCAGGACCGCGGCGGCGATGATGCCGGTCGCGCCGCGTCGCCCGCGGAGGGTCACCCGCCGTCCGCGGTCGGACCGTCGGCAGACGGTTCGTCGGACGCGCCATTGACGCTGAAGGGTTCGGGCAGTGCGGAGAGCAACTTCCGCTCGGTGTCGTAGGACAACTTCCTCGACAGGTCGTCCAGCGGCACCCAGGCCACCTCGTCGACCTCGATGTCCGCATCGGACAGCTCGCCGGATTCGGCCTCGAGCAGGAAGTGGTGCACGGTCTTGTGCACGCGGTGTCCGTCGGCCACGAACCAGAAGTCGATCACACCCAGCTTCTGCAGAACACGACCGAGAATGCCCGTTTCCTCTTGTACTTCCCGCACCGCCGCCTGCTGGGGACTCTCGCCCGCTTCGAGGTGACCCTTCGGCAGCGACCACAGCAGTCGGCCGCGCCGATCCAGCCGTCCGATCAGCGCGCCCTGCACCACCGGGCCGCCGCGATCGAGCACCAGGCCCCCGGCCGACACCTCCGAAACCGTGCGCAGCCGGCGCGACGGCGCGGGCGAGCGCGGACTGGAGGGCATTTATCGATGCTATTCCCGGTCCGGTCTCGGGTTAGGGTGGCCGATCGTGTCGCGTCCGACCTCACCTTCCGCTGCCGCCGCTGACCCGGGTCTGTCCGAGGCACAGGGTCGAGCGGTCGTCGAGCTGCTGCGGGTCTCGCCGGTGGCCGTCGAGCTCGGGCAGCGCTTCGCCGACGCCGGTGCCGAGCTCGCGCTGGTCGGCGGGTCGGTGCGGGACGCGCTGCTCGGCCGGCTGGGCGAGGACCTGGATTTCGCGACGTCCGCGCGGCCGGAGCGGACCGCGGCGATTCTCAAGGGCTGGGCCGAGTCGGTCTGGGACGTCGGGGCCGCCTTCGGCACCGTCGGCGGCGCACGGTCCGGCTACAAGCTGGAGATCACCACCTACCGCGCCGACGCCTACGACCGCGACTCGCGCAAGCCCGAGGTCGCGTTCGGCAACTCGTTGGTCGAGGACCTGGCCCGGCGGGACTTTGCGGTGAACGCGATGGCGGTGCGCCTGCCGGAGGTCGAGTTCGTCGACCCGCACGGTGGGCTGCGCGACCTGGCCGACCGCGTGCTGCGTACCCCGAGCGGCCCGGGGCAGTCGTTCTCCGACGATCCGCTCCGGATGATGCGCGCGGCGCGCTTCGCCGCCCAGCTGGACTTCACCGTGGCCGAGGCCGAGCAGGCCGCGATGGTGGAGATGGCCGAGCGCATCTCGATCATCTCCGCGGAGCGGGTGCGCGACGAGCTCATCAAGCTGGTCAACGCGCCGAACCCGCGCCGGGGCCTGGAGCTGCTCGTGACCAGCGGGCTGTCCGCGCTGGTCCTGCCCGAGCTGCCCGCGCTGCGCCTGGAGATCGACGAGCACCACCGGCACAAGGACGTCTACGAGCACACGCTGACCGTGCTCGAGCAGGCGATGGCGCTCGAGACCGGCGGGCCGGACTTCGTGCTGCGCTTCGCGGCCCTCATGCACGACGTGGGCAAGCCCCGCACCCGGCGCAACGAGCCCGGCGGGCGGGTCAGCTTCCACCACCACGAGGTGGTCGGTGCGCACATGACCAAGGCCCGCATGAAGGCGCTGCGCTTCGACAAGGCGACCACCGACGACGTGGCCCGCCTCGTCGAGTTGCACCTGCGCTTCCACGGCTTCGGGACCGGCGAGTGGACCGACTCCGCGGTGCGCCGGTACGTGCGGGACGCCGGTCCCCTGCTCGACCGGCTGCACCTGCTCACCCGGGCGGACTGCACCACCCGGAACAAGCGCAAGGCCACCGCGCTGGCGCGCTCCTACGACGGCTTCGAGGAGCGCATCGCCGCGCTCGCCGAACAGGAGGAGCTCGATTCCCTGCGCCCGGTCCTGGACGGCAACGAGATCATGGCCGAGCTCGGGCTGAAGCCGGGCCCCGAGGTGGGGCAGGCCTACCGCCATCTGCTGGATCTGCGCATCGAAATGGGCCCGATGACCCGCGATGAGGGGGTTGCCGCGCTGCGCGCGTGGTGGGCGGAGCGCCACCCCGACGCCGAGGGCTGACTGCGCATCACTCCGTTCGAGGGACGGCAGCGCTACGAAGCGGTAACAGCTACTGCCGCTTGCCCCCGGCAGCACCGTACGGTCGAGAGATACTCAGCGAACTGGAATGAAGTTCGCATTTCGGAGGGCGACTAATGCGGTTGACCAAACGGGTTGGGCGCACGGGGGCAGTGGCCGTGACCGTGTCGATGGCCCTGGCTGCCTGTGGTGGCGGCGGGGGCGGTAACAGCGCGGCGCAGCCGAGTTCCGGCGCGAGCTCGTCCTCCGGTCAGTCCGGGGCGATCACGGTGTCCGGCTGCCGGCCGCAGAACCCGTTGATCCCGTCGGACACCAACGAGACCTGCGGCGGCAACATCCTCGATCAGATCACCGCGAAGCTCGTCCGCTACGACCCGGAGACCGGCGAGCCGAGCAACGACATCGCCGAGTCCATCGACACCAAGGACGCGAAGACCTACACGATCAAGCTCAAGCACGGCATCAAGTTCCACGACGGCACCGACGTCAAGGCCAAGAACTTCGTCGACGCCTGGAACTTCGCCGCGTACGGGCCCAACGCGCAGGTTGACTCCTCGTTCTTCGAGCCGATCAAGGGCTTCAAGGATGTCTCGGACAAGAACTCGAAGACGTCGGAGATGTCCGGCCTGAAGGTGGTCGACGATTACACCTTCACCGCCACCATGGAGCGCAAGTACGCGATCTTCCCGCTGATCGTCGGGTACACCGCGTTCGCGCCGCTGCCGGACTCGTTCTTCACCGACAAGGGCGCGGAGTTCCAGAAGCACCCGGTCGGCGCGGGCCCGTTCAAGTTCGTCTCCGGTGACCCGGACAACGGCTACGTGCTGGAGGCCGACCCCAACTACGACCGGGCCGGCAAGCCGCACATTCAGCGGGTGACCTACAAGGTTTACACGTCCGCGCAGGCGGCCTACAACGACATCATCAGCAACCAGCTGGACATGCTCGACGTCCTGCCCACCTCGGTGCTGGTCGGCAACGTCTACCAGAAGGACATCCCGAACCGTTCGTTCGAGAAGACCGTGGGCCAGTTCCAGGCGCTGGACTTCCCGCCGTCGAGCGTGGACAGCTCCTACGACAACCCGAAGCTGCGTCACGCGATCTCGATGGCGATCGACCGGCAGTCGATCATCGACGCGGTGTTCGGTGGCACCAAGACCATCGCGACCGGCTGGGTCTCCCCCGTCGTGAGCGGTTACAAGGCCGGCGCGTGCGGCCAGTGGTGCGTGTACAACGAGACGCAGGCCAAGCAGCTCTACGACGAGGCGGGCGGGCACAAGGGCCCGATCACCATCTCGTACAACACCGGTGAGGGTGCCGACCACGGGCCGTGGATCACCGCGGTCTGCAACAGCATCCACAAGGTGCTCGGCGTCGAGTGCGACCCGGTGCCGGTGGCCACCTTCAAGGCGTACCGGGACCAGATCCAGAGCCGGAAGATGAAGGGGATGTTCCGCGCCGGTTGGCAGATGGACTACCCGTCGATCGAGGACTTCCTGACGCCGCTGTACTCGACGAAGGCGTCGTCGAATGACAACGACTACTCCAACGCCTCGTTCGACTCGAAGCTGAAGGACGCCGGTTCGAAGACCTCGCTGGACGAGGCCAACCTGGCCTACCAAATGGCCGAGCAGATGCTGGGCAATGACATGCCCTCGGCCCCGATGTGGAGCTCGAAGATCATCGGCGGCTACTCCAACCGGGTCGCCAACGCGGGCCTGACCGTGTTCGGCACCTACAACCTGTCCGCGGTGACGATGAAGTAGTCCCCCGGTGCGGGGTGTGTGCAGCGGGGCCGGCCTTCCCTAGGCTGGCCCCGCGCTGCATTCCCGGCTGCAGGGTAAGGAGTCCGTGTGGGTCGGTATGTTCTGCGGCGGTTGCTGCAGATGATCCCCGTGCTCCTCGGCGCCACCTTCCTGATCTTCGCGATGGTGTTCGCGCTTCCCGGGGACCCGCTGGCCGGCAAATGCGGTGATCGGCCGTGTCCGGAGTCGTACGCGCAGGCGTACCGGGCCAAGTTCCACCTCGACGACCCGCTGCCCGTGCAGTACGTGAAGTACCTGGGCAACCTCGCGAAGGGTGACCTCGGCGAGGACAGCTCCGGCCAGAAGATCGCGCCGCAGATCAAGCGGGCCTACCCGCACACCATCAAGCTCGCCGCGATGGCGATCGGCTTCGAGATCATCGTTGGGATCGGCGTCGGCGTGGCCACCGCGATCCGGCGCCACGGCCTCCTGGACAAGGCCGTCCTGGTGATCACGTTGGTGTTGATCGGACTACCGGTCTTCGTCACCGGTCTGGTGATGCAGTACTTCGTCGGCATCAAGTGGAGCCTGCTGCCGGCGACGGCCGGCGACAACACTGTCCATGAGTTACTGATGCCGGCCTTCGTGCTGGCCAGCCTCTCCCTCGCCTACGCCATCCGGATCACCCGCACCAGCCTGGCCGAGGTGATGCGCGCGGACTACGTGCGCACCGCGCGGGCCAAAGGACTGAGCAACCGACGCGTGATCGGCGTCCACGCCCTGCGCAACGCGATGATCCCGGTGATCACGTTCGTCGGCGCCGACTTCGGGGTGCTGATGGGCGGCGCGATCGTCACCGAGGGCATCTTCAACGTGCACGGCGTGGGCAACCTGGTCTTCCGGGCCATCGGCCAGAAGGAGGGCAACACCGTCACCAGCGTCGTGGCCATCCTCGTGCTGGTCTTCCTGCTCATGAGTCTGCTGGTGGACCTGCTCTACGCGGTCATCGATCCAAGGATCCGTTATGAGTGATGTCGTCACCACGGTCGAGGTGGTCGACCCGGCGTCCGGCGACCGACCCCGCTCGCTCGGCCGCGACGCGTGGGAGGACCTGCGCAAGAACCCGATCGTGCTGATCTGCGTCGCGGTCATCGTCGTGCTCGTCGTGATGGCGATCTTTCCCCGCCTGTTCACCGGCACCGACCCGCGGCTGTGCGATCTGTCCAACACCCGCAAGCCGCCGAGTTCCCACGCGTGGTTCGGGTACGACCAGCAGGGCTGCAACATCTACTCGCGGACCATCCACGGCGCGCGCGCCTCGATTGTCGTCGGCGTGCTGTCGACGATCGGCGTCACCCTGATCGGTGGAATCCTGGGCATGCTCGCCGGTTTCTACGGCGGCATCATCGACACGTTCGTGTCGCGGACCGCTGACGTCTTCTTCGCGATCCCGTTCCTGCTCGGCGCCATCATCGTCCTCACCACGTTCCCCTCCGGCAGCGCGCACAGCTTCTGGCTACCGGTCATCAAAGTGGTGCTGGCCCTGACCCTGTTCGGATGGTCGAGCCTGGCCCGCATCATGCGCGCGACCACGTTGCAGGTGAAGAACGCGGACTACGTGGCCGCCGCCCGGGCGCTCGGCGCGAGCACGCCCCGCATCCTGCGCGTGCACGTGCTGCCGAACGCGGTGCAGCCGGTCATCGTCTACGCGACGATCGCGCTCGGCGGGTTCGTCGGTGCCGAGGCGACGCTGTCCTTCCTCGGTGTCGGGCTGCGGCCGCCGGCCATCTCCTGGGGCATTGACATCAGCGCGGCGCAGAACCTGGTCCGGGTGTCCCCGCACATCCTGCTGTTCCCGGTGATCTTCCTGTCGATCACCGTGCTCGCCTTCATCCTGCTCGGCGATGCCGTGCGTGACGCCCTGGACCCGAAGCAGCGATGAGCCAATCCACGGAGAACACGGCCTCGTTCGAGCTGGCCCGCGACGATGGCGCGCCACTGCTCGAGGTCGAGGATCTGCACGTCGAGTTCCGTACGCGCGACGGCCTGGCGAAGGCCGTCAACGGCGTCTCGTACTCGGTCCGTGCCGGGGAGACGCTGGCGGTGCTCGGCGAATCGGGTTCGGGCAAGAGCGTCACCGCTCAGGCGATCATGGGGATCCTGGACACCCCGCCGGGTTACGTGACCGGTGGTCAGGTGCGCTTCCGCGGCCAGGACATCCTGAAACTGTCCGAGGAGAAGCGACGCGCGCTGCGCGGCGACTCGATCGCCATGATCTTCCAGGACGCGCTGTCCGCCCTCAACCCGGTGTTCTCCGTGGGCTGGCAGATCGGCGAGATGTTCCGGGTGCATCAGGGGATGTCGCGCAAGGACGCCAAGCTGCGTGCCATCGAGTTGATGGACAAGGTGCGCATCCCCTCGGCCAAGCAGCGGGTGAACGACTACCCGCACCAGTTCTCGGGCGGTATGCGCCAGCGCGTGATGATCGCGATGTCGATCGCGCTGAACCCCGCCGTGCTGATTGCCGACGAGCCGACCACCGCGCTCGACGTCACCGTGCAGGCGCAGGTGATGGACCTGCTCGCCGAACTGCAGCGTGAGTCGGGGATGGGGCTGATCCTCATCACCCACGACCTTGGCGTCGTCGCCGACGTCGCCGACCGCATCGCGGTCATGTACGCCGGGCGGATCGTCGAGACCGCCGACGCCGCGGACCTCTACGCGAAACCCGCGCACCCGTACACGAAGGGCCTGCTCGGCTCGATCCCGCGGCTGGACCTCAAGGGCCACGACATCTCGGTGATCGGTGGCCTGCCACCGACGCTGACCAAGCTGCCCAGCGGGTGCTCGTTCCACCCGCGCTGCCCGTACGTGAAGGACATCTGCAGGACGGAGGTGCCCCCGCTGTTCGAGGTCGGCGCGGACCGGGGCAGCGCGTGCCATTTCTGGCGGGAGGTGCTCGATGGCCCCCAGCAGTGAGGTCGTGCTCGAGGTCCGGGACCTGGTCAAACACTTCCCGCTGACCCAGGGCATCGTGATCAAGCGTCAGATCGGCGCCGTCCAGGCGGTGGACGGGGTCAGTTTCGACCTGCACCGCGGCGAGACCCTCGGGCTGGTCGGCGAGTCCGGCTGCGGCAAGTCCACGGTCGCGAAGCTGCTGATGGGGCTGGAGAAGCCGACCGGCGGCAGCGCGATCTACAACGGCCAGGACATCTTCACCCTGGACGGCGCGGGGCAGCGCAAGCTGCGCCGACAGATCCAGTTGGTCATGCAGGACCCGTACTCCTCGCTGAACCCGCGCATGACCGTCGCCGACATCGTCGGAGAGCCGTTCGAGATCCACCCCGAGGTCGCACCCAAGGGCGACCGAGAGGGCAAGGTCAAGGAACTGCTCGACGTGGTCGGGCTCAACCCCGAGCACATCAACCGCTACCCGCACCAGTTCTCCGGCGGGCAGCGCCAGCGCATCGGCATCGCCCGCGCCCTCGCGCTGCGCCCGGAGATCATCGTGTGCGACGAGCCGGTCTCCGCGCTCGACGTCTCCATCCAGGCCCAGGTGATGAACCTGCTGGAGCAGCTGCAGGACGAGTTCGGGCTGTCCTACATCTTCATCGCCCACGACCTGTCGGTGGTGCGGCACCTCTCCGACCGCGTCGCGGTGATGTACCTCGGCCGGATTGCCGAGATCGGCACCGACGTGCAGATCTATGAGCACCCGACCCACCCGTACACGCAGGCGCTGCTGTCCGCGGTGCCGGTGCCCGACCCGACCATGCGCGGCCGCCGCGACGTCATCCGGCTGGAGGGCGACGTGCCCAGCCCGGCCGACCCGCCGTCCGGCTGCCGTTTCCGCACCCGCTGCTGGAAGGCGCAGCAGAAGTGCGCCGACGAGGTGCCGGAGTTGGTGGAGCGCCCGGTGACGGATGCGGCCTTCATCCACCCCAGCGCGTGCCACTTCGCCGAGGAGCGCGAGGTCATCCCCGCGCAGTAATGGGGGGCCTCTCACTCCGCTCATTCATGAGCGGGCGTACGACTCTCATACGTGAGTCGACGTTTTCGGGCCGATTTCGGCGCGAAAAACGACGCCCCGCGTATGAGAGAGCGTCGCCAGATCATGAATGAGCGGAATGCAGAGCGCCCGAACCGGCCGGCCCGGAGCGTCAGGCCGCGTTGTCGTTCTGGTCGCTGCGCACCGGCAGCGGGATCAGGTTGCCCGCGGCGTCCGTCGGCAGCGTCGCGACCGGGCGATCGGTGCCGACCGCGCGCAGGTAGACCACCGCGGCGACGGCGTAGCCCAGGCTGACGGCGGAGAGGATCGCGTAGGACTTGCCGGATTCCGGCATCACCAGCGACGCCACGGCTGCGGCGGAGACGAACGCGATGTTGAACAACATGTCGTAGATGGAGAAGACGCGGCCGCGGAACTCGTCGTCGATGCTCTCCTGCACGATCGTGTCCACGCAGATCTTCACGGCCTGCGAGGCCAGGCCGAGCAGGAAGGCGCCGAGCACCAGCGGCGGCGGCTCGTAGGGCACGGCCAGCGCGAAGCCGAACACCGAGGCGGCCATCATCGAGACGATGATCCAGCCGGACTTGCCGATCCGCGGCGTCACCTCGGGGGTGATCATCGCGGCCACGAAGTAGCCGAGCCCGGCGGCGGCGAAGACCGCGCCCAGGCCGGCCATCGCCGCGTCACCGTTGGACGCCGGGTCGTGGAAGTAGTTCCGGTAGAGCAGCAGCGTGGCGATGGTGCCGGTGCCGTAGCAGAAGCGCTGCGCGGTGATCAGCGTCAGCGCCGCGCGGGCCGGCCGCCGCTCCCAGATGTGCTGAGCGCCGCCGACGAGGCCGACGGCCACAGCGCGGAACGCGTGCCGAGCGGGCGGCGGGGCCACTTCGTGGTGCGGACCGAGCCGATCCGGGTGGATGCGGGCCGCCATGGCGGAGGCGAGCAAGTAGACCGCGCCGGTGATGACCATCAGCAACGTCGGCGTGTGCAGCGTCTGATGCAGGGCCAGACCCAGGCCGCCACCGGCGAGGTTGGCCAGGGAGCCGGATGTGGCCATCACGGAGTTGGCCATGATCAGCTCGCGCCGATCGACGACGTGGGGCAGTGAGGCCGACATCGCGGTGAGGAAGAACCGACCGCCGGAGAGCGTGAGCAACGCGATCAGGAAGATTTCGGGACCCTGCACGCCGGCGCTGAACAGCACCGCGATGATCGCGACGAGCAGCAGCCGCACCAGGTTGGTGCGGACGAGGACGTGGCGGCGGCGCCAGCGGTCGAGCACGATGCCGGCGAACGGCCCGACGAAGGTGTACGGCAGCAGCAGCGTCGCGAACGTCGCGGCCGCGGCGCCGGCGGTGGCCGTCTTCTCCGGGCTGAAGAACACATAGGAGGCCAGGGCCACCTGGAACAGTCCATCCGCGGCTTGCGAGGCGAGCCGGGGCGCGTACAACTTCCGGAAGTCGGCATGGGCGACGACCGCCCGGAAGTCAGAGGCGAAGGACACGCCTTCGAGGCTAGGTCGGCTCATCGTGCGCTGTGACCGGATCGAAAAACCTTGCCTGCCGAGCGGCCGAATCGTGATGGCCGCACGGCGTGTCCGTGACATTTGCGCATGAACAACGGATGCCCCGATTCCCTTGCGGGGAACCGAGGCATCCGTGTGAGGTTTGGGGGTTGGTTAGCGGTCGACCTGACCCGCGATGAAGGCCTCGACGGCGCGGTGGCAGACGTCGTCCGCGTACTGCTCCGGCGGGGACTTCATGAAGTAGCTCGACGCCGACAGCAGCGGGCCGCCGATGCCACGGTCCAGCGCGATCTTCGCGGCGCGCACGGCGTCGATGATGACGCCGGCCGAGTTCGGGGAGTCCCAGACCTCGAGCTTGTACTCCAGGTTCAGCGGGGTGTCACCGAAGGAGCGACCCTCGAGACGGACGTAGGCCCACTTGCGGTCGTCCAGCCACGGCACGTGGTCCGACGGGCCGATGTGCACGTCGGCGTTGCGCATCTCGTGCGGGATCTGCGAGGTGACCGACTGGGTCTTCGAGATCTTCTTGGACTTCAGCCGCTTCCGCTCGAGCATGTTCATGAAGTCCATGTTGCCGCCGAAGTTCAGCTGGTAGGTGCGCAGCAGCTCCACGCCGCGGTCCTCGAACAGCTTGGCCATGACGCGGTGCGTGATGGTGGCGCCGACCTGGGACTTGATGTCGTCACCGACGATCGGCACGCCGGCGTCGGTGAACTTCTGCGCCCACACGGGGTCGGAGGCGATGAACACCGGCAGGGCGTTGACGAAGGCGACGCCCGCGTCGAGGCAGCACTGGGCGTAGAACTTGTCGGCCGCCTCGGAACCCACCGGCAGGTAGGAGACCAGCACGTCGACGCGCGCGTCCTTGAGGACCTTGACCACGTCGACCGGTTGCTCGTCGGACTCCTCGATCATCTCGAGGTAGTACTCGCCGAGGCCGTCGAGGGTGTGCCCGCGGGAGACGGTGACGCCGGTGGGCGGCACGTCGGCGAACTTGATGGTGTTGTTCTCGCTGGCGCCGATGGCGTCGGCGAGGTCCATGCCGACCTTCTTGGCGTCGACGTCGAACGCGGCGACGAACTCGACGTCACCCACGTGGTACTCGCCGAACACCACGTGCATCAGACCCGGCACCCGCAGGCTCGGATCGGCGTCCTTGTAGAACTCGACTCCCTGGACGAGGGAAGCGGCGCAGTTTCCGACGCCGACGATGGCTACACGAACCGAACCCATGTCTGGGTGCTCCTTACTCGGTGGATCACTGTGTGGGGAGGTGATGCGAAGCTTGCGGGGACGTATTGCGCTCGGTGTCGATGAGCTCGTTGAGCCACCGCACCTCGCGCTCCACGGATTCCAGACCGTGCCGTTGCAGTTCGAGGGTGTACGCGTCCACCCGCTCCGCGGCGCGGCGCGCGCGGAACGTGTCCGCCCGTTCCTCCAGCCGCAGGCGGCGGCCTTCGAGGATGCGCAGCCGCACGGCGGCGTCGGTGCGGCCGAAGAATGCGAAGCGGATGCCGAAGGAGTCGTCGTCCCACTCCTCGGGCCCGCTGGCGCTCATCAACTCGGCGAAGTGGTCCTTGCCGTCCGCGGTGAGCTTGTAGACGATCTTCGCCCGCTTGCCCGCCAGCGCCGGGGTGGCATCCTCGCCGTTTTCCTCGGCGATCCAGCCCGTGGCCAGCAAAGACTTGAGGCAGGGGTACAGCGAGCCGTACGAGATCGCGCGCAGCGTGCCCAGTAGCGTGTTCAGGCGCTTGCGGAGCTCATAGCCGTGCATGGGCGATTCGTGCAGCAGGCCGAGTACGGCGAGCTCGAGCACACCGCTGCGCTTGCTCATCGTCTCGCCTCCTCCGCCCGGTCTGGGTGTAGTTCATCGATGTATCGACTCGATATATCGACGTTGAGGGCCGACCCTAGGGGCTAAGTGCCCGACAAGCAAACTCCGGGCTACGGTGTGTCGTCTGGAGTGGCGGTATTGCCGGAAGTAACCAGAGTGCCGCGAGCGACTCTGGTGGCCGGCCGTGGGGCGTACTCTGCTTCGCCATGTGGTCCCAACGTCTGCTCGTCGACTACGCCCTGCAGCGGCGTGCGACGCTCGAGGCGTTGTTCCACGGCGGGTCGCTGACCAGCACCGACGTGTGCGATGCCGACCCGTACCTGTTGCGCGCGGCTCGCCACCACGGGGAGATGACCGACACCATGTGTCCGGTCTGCCGGCGGGTGCCGCTGACGCACGTCACCTATGTCTTCGGCGATGAGCTGGGGCAGTACTCGGGCCGGATCAGGGCAACAGTCGAACTGGAGACGATGGCGCACGAGTACAGCGAGTTCCGGGTGTACGTGGTTGAGGTGTGCCAAACGTGCGCCTGGAATCATCTGAGTTCGTCGTTCGTCCTCGGGGATGGGGTGCCGCGTAGTCGGTCCCGTCGTCGGGCCGCCGAGGAGTAGCCGCCGCATGAATCTCTTCCGTCGCGGGCGCAAGCAACAGGCGCCGGCCAGCGGACCGTTGCACCCCGACGACGACCAATGGTTCCGGCCGGTCGAACCCAAGGGTCGCGGCGCCAAGAAGCGGAAGTCCGCCGACGCGCGGGCCGCCGCGACGTCGGCCGCTGCCGCGCGCGCGGCGCAGATCGCGCAGGAGACGCAGGCGACGCCGCGGCCGGTCACCCCGGACGACGACACGCAGACCATCACTCCGCCGCCGGACTGGCTGGACGACACCACGCAGATCCCGCGGGTCGAGCCGGCACCGCCCCTGGAGGGGGCGGCCGCGGCCGGCGGGGCCGGCGGTACCCGCGCGGCGGCGAAGAAGGCCGCACCCGCGGGCCGTCCCAAGCGCAAGCGCAGCAAGCTCCGTACGTTCGCCTGGGGGGTGCTGACGCTCATCGCGGTGGGCTTCATCGCGATCCTCGTGGTCTACGCGCGCATCGAGATCCCCAACGCCAACGCGGCGGCGACCCGGCAGACCACCCGCGTCTACTACAACGGCGGCACCGAGGAGATCGGCCGCTTCGGTGACGTCAACCGCACCGAGGTCGGCCTGGACAAGATGCCGCAGGCGCTGCGCGACGCCGTGCTGGCCGGGGAGAACCGCAACTTCTACTCCGACAGCGGCATTTCGCCGAAGGGCATCGCCCGCGCGCTCTACGTGAACCTGCGCGGCGGCGGGGCGCAGCAGGGTGGCTCGACGATCACCCAGCAGTACGTGAAGAACTACTACTTGACCCCCGCCCGCACGATCAAGCGGAAGTTCCGCGAGGCGCTGTTGTCGATCAAGATCGACCAGAAGCTCTCCAAGGACCAGATCCTCGAGGACTACCTCAACACCATTTATCTGGGTCGCGGGGCGTACGGCGTACAGGCGGCGGCGAAGGCGTACTTCGGTGTCGACGTGCAGAATCTGACACCGAGTCAGTCGGTGGTGTTGGCCTCGGTCATCCGGGCGCCCAGCCGCTACAACCCGAACGATGCCGAGGGTGTGGCGCTGCTGAAGGCGCGCTGGACCTACATCGCCGATGTGATGGTCTCCAGTCACACCATGACGCCGCAGGTGCGGGCCGCCCTGGTGTTCCCCAAGTTCCCGCCGCAGGCGCAATCGCAGAGCCGGTACGGCGGGCAGCGCGGCTACATCCTGACCACGGTGCGTCGGGAGTTGCTCGACCGTGGTCTGTCGGCGGAGGACATCGACAACGGCGGCTATCGCGTCGTCACCACTCTGGACAAGCAGGCGCAGGAGTCCGCGCTGGCCGCCGTCGCCAAGGAGTTCCCGAAGTTTAAGAACAAGGACCTGCGCGTCGGCCTGGTCGCGGTGCGTCCCGGCCCGGCACCCCACGGGGGCGAGATCGTCGCGATGTACGGCGGCAAGGACTTCCTGGGCAAGGACAAGTACGCCCAGGTGAACGCTGCCTACTATCCGATCCAGCCGGGCTCCACGATGAAGATCTTCACCACCGAGGCGCTGCTGCAGTCCGGCCGCTTCACCATGGACAGCGTGTTCACCGGCAATTCCGGGCTGAAGCTGCCCGGGTCCAGACCGGTGAACAACGAGTTCAACAAGAGCTACGGCCCCGTCACGCTGCAGAGGGCGTTGGACGAGTCGATCAACACCGCGTTCGTGCAGGCCACCTACAAGCTCGGGTCGGCCAAGGTGCGTGATGCGATCGAAGCGGCCGGCATCCCGCACGACACCCCGGGCCTGGAGACCAACGCCCGGATCACCCTCGGTATCGCCTCGGTGAAGCCCGTGCTGGTCGCCGACGCGCTGGCCACCCTGTGTGGCGGGGGCATCCACGCCGAGCAACACATCGTCGACAAGGTGCTGGCCACCAACGGCGGTGAGGTGCCGATCCGCAAGCCGGTGATCTCGCCGAGCCCCGTGTTCCCGCCGGCGGTCGTGTCGAAGGTCATCGCGGCCATGGAGGACGTCGTCAAGCACGGCACGGGTACCGCGGCGCTGAAGCTGCACCGTCCGGTGGCCGGCAAGACCGGTACGCACCAGAGCCTGACCGCGTGGTTCTCCGGCTGCACCCCGCAACTGGCCGGCTCGGTCGTGTACTTCAAGGGCGACGGCACCAAATCGCTGGACGGCACCGCCGGACTGCCCACGTTCTTCGGTGCGGTCTACCCGGCCGCCACCTGGACCACCTTCATGAAGGGGGCGCTGCGGGGGCAGCCGACCGAGAAGTTCCCCGTGGTCAACGACGACGGGTCCATCGGCGACGAGAAGCCGACCACGAACCCGTACGACACCACCACCGCGCCGCAGGCCCCGCCGGAGGGCGGAACCAAGCTGCAGTTCCCGACGTTCGACAACGGACCGAGTGGCTACAGTCCGACCCCGTCGCCGACGCCGACGCCCACCGGCAAGTCGACCGCGAAGGCGACGACAAAGCCGACGACGAAGCCGCCGGCAAAGCCCATCACCCCGGGCACGGCCGCGGTCTGTACGAACGACCGCAACAAGGCGACCGAACAGATGCCCTACGACGCGCGATGTACCGCCGACGGCCGAATAGGCAAAACCGGCGGCGGCGCACCGGCGGCACGCAACGGAGCGCCACCACCGTCCTGATCGGATGGATGAGACACGATGGGGCACGTGCCGAGCCCCATCACGTCCCCCACCCGGGACGATCCGACGCTGGCGGCCGGAAGTGAGGTGCTCGGCGGTCCGTTCGGTCGGCGCGGGGCGCCCGGCGGCAGTTGGTGGACGCCGCTGCGGGTGCTGCTCGCGTTGACCATCGTGTGTCTGGCGCTCGGCGTCGTGGAGCGCGACCCGTGTCGCAACCACGCCTGGAGCCGCGCGGACGGGCAGCAGTACGTGCACGCCTGCTACTCCGACATCCCGCACCTGTACCGAGAGCGCGGCTTCGTCGACAACGAGGTGCCGTACTTCGACCACGGTGATCACCAGCCGTTGGAGTACCCGGTGCTCACGGGTGCGTTCATGTGGGCGGCGGCGGAGATCGTGAAGCCGTTGGCCGGATCCGGGGTCGATGTGCGCGCCGTGCGCTTCTACGACGTCAACGCCGTGCTGCTCGGGTTGTGCGCGCTCGTGGCCGTCGGGGCGACAATGCTGCTGGCCGGACGAAGACCGTGGGACGCGGCGTTGGTCGCGGCCTCGCCGGTGTTGGCGTTGGACGCGACGATCAACTGGGACCTGTTCGCGGTCGCGCTGACCGCGCTGTCCATGCTCGCCTGGGCGCGGCGACGACCCGGCCTGGCCGGCGTGCTGCTCGGCCTGGCGATCTCGGCGAAGTTCTACCCGGTGGTGTTGCTGGTCCCGTTCGGCGCGCTGTGCCTGCGGGGTCGACGGCTGCCCGAGTTCGGCCGGCTGCTCTTCGGTGGCGCTGTGGCCTGGCTGGTGGTGAACCTGCCCGTCGCGTTCGCGGCCACCGACGGGTGGAAGGAGTTCTACACGTTCAGCGCGCACCGCGGCGCCGACTTCGGCTCGCTCTGGTACGTGCTGCAGCAGAACGGCCACCCGGTCGGGCATCTCAACACCGTCACGTCGGCGGTGACGATCGCGGGCCTGGCCGGCGTCGCGGGCCTGGCGTTCTTCGCGCCGGCGCCGCCGCGGCTGGCGCAGCTGTGCTTCCTCGCCGTCGCGGTGTTCATTCTGGCCAACAAGGTCTGGTCGCCGCAGTACGCGCTCTGGCTCCTGCCGCTGGCGGCGTTGGCCCGCCCGCGCTGGCGGGACCTGCTGATCTGGCAGGCCGGGGAGGTCATCTACTTCGTCGGTGTCTGGCTGTACCTGCTCGGCGGCTATGACCGCGGGCTGTCCCAGAACGGGTACGGGGCGCTGGTCATCCTGCGCTTCGCGTCGCTGGCCTACCTCGTCGTCGTGGTGATCCGGGATGCGATGGAGCCGCGGCACGACCCGGTGCGCGCCGACGAGTGGTCCGATCCGGCGGGCGGGGTTCTGGAGCCGGCCCGGTGAGGGAACGGCTGCGGGCCACCGACGTCACCGCGGCGCGGTTCTGGGTGCTCAGCCGCGTCGCGATCTTCGCGTTGGTCTCCGCGTCCGGCTGGTTGTTCGCCGACCGGGCCGCGCGCACGCCGACGCACTACCTGGACCGCTGGATGCAGTGGGACACCGTCCACTACGTGACCATCGCGCACTGGGGGTACGGCGGCGGGCCGGGTGGACCGCAGGTGCCGCTCGAGGCGTTCTTCCCCGGCTTCCCGCTGACCATGAAGGCCGTGCACCTGGTGCTCGGGCTGGGTTACGTGGCCGCGGGGCTGACCATCTCGTTCGTCGCGGGCGGGATCGCGACCGTGGCCCTGGCCCGATTGGCGGCGGACGAGGCCGGCGATGGCGTCGTCGGGGAGGTGCTCGCCGAGCGGACCGTGCTGCTGTTCCTGCTGGCGCCGTCGGCGATCTTCCTCGCCGCTGCGTACACCGAGGCGCTGTTCCTGGCGTTCGCGTTGTGGGCGTGGTGGTTCGCGCGGCGCGGCAACTGGTGGGCCGCCGGGCTGTTGGCGGCCGGCGCGAGCGCCACCCGCATCACCGGGCTGTTCCTGGCGCTGGCGTTGGTCGTCGAGTTCCTGACCGCCCGCGACGGCCGGCGGCGGTGGGCGCAGGCGCCGTGGTTGGTGCTGGGGTTCGCACCGGTCGCCGGGTACTTCACCTACCTGCACCACCGCACCGGGGACTGGCACGCGTGGCAGCACGCCGAGTCGAAGGGCTGGTACCGCGACTTCCACTGGCCGTGGCAGGCGCTGAGGATCACGTGGCACAACGCGCACGGCGGCAACCAGACCACCGACTTCGAGTGGATGTTCCGCGCGGAGATCCTCGCGGTGGCCATCGGCATCGCGCTGTTGGTCTGGCTGCTGCGCCACCGCCGCTGGGGCGAGGCCACCTACATCGCCCTGCAGCTGTACGCCTTCACCACCGGTATGTGGTTCTTCTCGGTGCCGCGCGCGACGTTGTTGTGGTGGCCGCTGTGGACCGGGCTGGCGGCCTGGTCGCTGCGTCGACCGGCCGTGCTCCAGGGGTATCTGGCCGTGTTCGCGCCGTTCTCCGTCGTGCTGACGTTGTTGTTCTGCACCGGGAGATGGGCGGGTTAATTTGCTCTCCGGGGGTAGATGGGCACCCCCCGTACGCCGTGACATGCTCGCGCCATGGAGCATCAGGCGAAGGTCGACGCCCTGCGCGCCCAGATCACCGGCATGGCCGCCGAACTGGACGGAGCCGATCCGCGCAATCCCGTGCCGAGCTGCCCGGACTGGGATCTGGCCGAGCTGATCCAGCACACCGGCCGGCTGCACCGCTGGGTGCAGGAGATCGTCCGCACCCGGTCGACGGAGTACGTCAACTGGAAGAAGCTCGACTTGGGGCTGCCGGAGGATCCGGCCGGGCTACCCGCATGGCTGGCTGCGGGTGCCGATCCGCTGGTGGCGGTGATGGACGCGGTCGACCCGGCGACCGCGGTGTGGTCGTTCGCGCCGGGCGGCAGCGCCGGTTGGTGGGCGCGCCGGATGCTGCACGAGACCTCGGTGCACCGCGTGGACGGGCAGCTGGCGTTGGGTCTGGCGCCGCAAATCCCGGAGGCGTCGGCGCTGGACGGGGTCGAGGAGTTGCTGGACACGATGCTTCCCGCGGTGAGCGCCGCGGAGCGGTTGAAAGCGGTAGCCCGGGTCGGGGACTCGCTGCACCTGCATGCCACCGATGCGCCCGGCGAGTGGACAGTCACGCTCACCGATGACGGCTTCAACTGGGAGCGCGGACACAGCAAGGCCACCGTGGCGGTGCGCGGGGCGGCCGTCGACCTGTTCCTGCTGATGTGGAATCGGCGGCAACTGGCCGACGCGGACCGCTTCGAGGTGTTCGGCGATGCGGCGCTGATGGACGCCTGGTTGACGGCAACCGGCATCTAGCAAGGGAGAGCTCGATGAAAGGTCCCGGTCAGATTCTTCCGGTGTCGGCGGCCCGGTGGCCGGCGAAGACGGCGCTGATCACCGCGACACGGTCGTTGACCTACGCCGAACTCGATGACGCCTCCACCCGCGTCGCGTGCGGGTTGTTGCGACGCGGTGTGCAGCCGGGACGGGTTGTGTCGCTGTACGGACCGAACACCTGGCAGTGGATCGTCGGCTATCACGGGATCCTCAAGGCCGGCTGCATCGTGAACCCGATCAACTCGATGCTCACCCCGCCCGAGGTGGCGTACATCCTCGGTGACGCGCAATCGACCGCGATCCTCACGGCATCGGCGCACGTGGAGACTGTCGCCGGCCTGACCGGGGATCTGCCGGAGCTGCGCAGCGTGCTGTCGCTGGAGGCGGCCGTGAACGGCCACGAGTCGATGGCCGACCTGCTCGCCGAGTCGCCGGAGGCGTTGCCGCCGGCGCCGGAGCTCACCGACGCGTCGACGATCGGCTACACCTCCGGGACCACCGGGCACCCGAAGGGCGCGGTGCAGACCCAGCGGGCGGTGCTGTTCAACTGCGCGCTGACCGCGACGTCGCACTCCCGTACCGAGAACGACATCTGCGTGACGGCGCTGCCCGCGCCGCACGTGTACGGCAACGTCGTCATCAACGGCACTTTCATGTCCGGCGGCACGATCGTGCTGCACGAGCGGTTCGACCCGGACCAGTTCCTGGACTCCGTCGGCCGCTATGGCGCGACGATCCTGGACTGCGTCCCGGCGATGTACGCGGTGATGCTGGCGTCCTCGGCGATCGGTCGCGCGGACCTGACGCGGGTGACCCGCAGCGTGTCCGGCGGGCAAACCATTCCGGCGCCCACGATTCAGGCATGGGAGGAGCGCAGCGCCTCGCCGTTCCTGGAGCTGTGGGGGATGACCGAGCTGTCCGGGCCGGCGACATCGCAGACGTTGTTCATGCCGCGGATCCCCGGCTCCGTCGGGCAATCGCTGCCCGGCACCGAGATTCGCATCGCGTCGCTGGACGACGTCACGCAGGACGCGCCGACCGGCGAGCCCGGCGAACTGATGGCCCGTGGGCCGTTCGTGATGACGGGGTACTTCAACAACGCCGAGGCGACCAAGCTGGCCATCGAGCCCGACGGCTGGCTGCACACCGGCGACATCGCACGCATGGACGACTCCGGCAACGTGTTCCTCGTCGACCGGCGCAACGACATGATCATCACGGGCGGCTACAACGTGTACCCGGCCGAGATCGAGCGCGTGGTGGCGGGCAATCCGGCGGTCGCGTTGGTGGCGGTGGGGTCGGTGCCCGACGAGGTGCGCGGCGAGCTCGCTTGCGCCTACGTGGTGCTGAAGGATGGCGCGGCGGCCTCGGCGGCGGAGATCATCGAGGCGACGAAGGACTCCCTGGCGCCGTACAAGCGACCGCGGCTCGTGCGCTTCGTCACCGACCTCCCGAAGACCTCGACCGGCAAGATCCAGCGGCGCCACCTGTTCACGCACGCCGAAGCAGCCGGTGCCCCCGCAGCGCAAGGGCCGGGCTGACGCCAGAGGCTTGTGGGGTTCGGCGGCGGGTAGCCGTCGGGCATGCGTTCGACCCTGGACGCGCTCGCGGCCGAGGTCGCCGATTGTCGAGCGTGTGAGTTGTACCGACCCGCGACGTAGGCAGTGTTCGGCAGCGGGCCTTCCGATGCCCGCGCCATGCTGGTCGGCGAACAACCCGGCGACGTCGAGGATCGTGCGGGCGAGCCGTTCGTCGGGCCGGCCGGTCGGCTGCTCCGCGAGGTGCTGGGTGACGTCGGCCTGGACCCGGATTCGCTCTACCTCACGAACGCCGTCAAGCACTTCCGCTTCGAGGAGCGGGGCAAGCGGCGACTGCACAAGACCCCCGGCGCGGCTCATGTGACGGCTTGTCACCCGTGGCTCGCGCGCGAATTGGAACTCGTGTCACCGAACTTGGTCGTGGTGCTGGGGGCGACCGCCGCGCGATCGTTGCTGGGCGCGAAGTTCCGCGTGACCGAGCAGCGCGGCCATGTGTTGCCGCCGACCTCGGAGATGCCCGCGAGCGTGCTCGCCACCGTGCACCCGTCCGCGGTGCTGCGCGCGACCGATCGGCCCGCCGCCCGCGACGCGTTCACGGCAGACCTGCAGGTCGCGGCCGATTACCTCGCCACCGCGTGAGGCGTGAGCTGCCGCCGACCGGGAAGCCGCTCGGCATGGGTATTCGACAAATCATTGACCGCCTGCTCGGCCGGGCCGGCAACGCCGAGGCCGACGTGCAGGCGGACCCGGCCCGCGTCGACTCCCGAGAGGGCGGCGACTACGTAGGCCGGGTGGCCGCCGACGACGACTTCACCGGTGAGACCGGTGCCGAGCGTCGCCGGGGCCCCGACTGACGGAACATCAACTACACGGAACGTTCTGGTCGTTGGCGTCGTGGTACGCGCACACCGCGACGTTCTGGCTCCAGGGCCCCGCGTAAGCGGTGATCAGGAAGAAGCGGCCCCCGTCGTAGTCGACGGACGAGGTGCAGCTGCCGGTCGCTCCGACGATGTCGCAGACGGCCGTGCCACCGGACGTTTGGTCGGCGCTCATCACCAGCGTCACGTGGTAACCGACCACGCCCGCGGGCGCGGCGCTGGAGACGGTGAAGGACGGCGCTTTCTTCGGCCGCGAGCTGGTCAGCGAGCCGGTCGCATAGGGACCGAACTGGACGGCCTTGGCGGTGACTGTCGTGTTGCTCGACTGCGCGGTGCTGGAGAAGTAGGCGAGCGCGGGCGTGGCACCGGCCACGACGGACACTGCGCTCACAGCCACCGCGACGCTCACGATGCGCTTCACGTCAACACCCCCGTGACGATCAGTGGAATGGTGAAAGTCCGGCCCTGGCAGGCAATCGGAGCGTCGTCGGCGAGCTTCACGACCGAGGCGACGGTGACGGTCTGCGGGCCCCCAGCGGTGGTGACGGCCTTGTTCATCGCGGCCGTGTCCACCGTGATCACCGACGGCGAGCAGGTGCCCGTGCCGGAGCTGACGGTCACCGATCGACTGGAGTCGAAGGCCATCGACGTGGCCTTGTAGTTGGCCGTCGAGGGCTGCAGCGTGAACGTGATGCCGGCCTTCGGGCCGGTCGGATAGAGCAGCGTCGTCGACGGGTTGATGACCGCGGTGGCGGTGAACGTGATGCCGGCCTTGGTGCCGATCGTCGCGTTGCGCTTGCCGTTGCCGGATTGCTTGAAGTAGGCGGACGCCGAGCCGGCTCCGGCCACGACCACGACGGCGCTGATGCCGAGCACCAGGCCCCCGCGACGCAGCCGGTGCGGCTGCGGACGACGGTGCTTGCTCACGACCGGTGCCCCTTCTCGCGGCGAACAATGCGGATGGTGGTGGCACCCGCGGCGGCCAGGCCGAGGCCGATCAGGCCGGCCCACCAGGTGCTGCTGTCGGCGCCGGTACCCGGCAGGCCGCCGTGCTCGCCCTCGACCTCACCGCCGTTGTCGCCGTCGCCGTTGCCGTTGTGCGCGCCGTCAACCTCACCGCCAGTGCCGCCCGTGCCGCCGCCGGGCACCACGGTGCCGTCGTCGCCGATCGCGGTGCCGGTGTAACCGAGGACCACGGTCGCGCCCTGGCAGCCGTCCTGGTTCTGGCCGTTCTCCACCATGGTCACCTGCGGCAGCTGAGCCGGCGTCAGACCGAGCGTGGACAACGGAAGTAGTTGGTTGACGACGAGCAGCACCTGACCGAGGCCGGTGGCCTGTTGGACGGCGAAGTTCTCCACGCCACACGTGCGTCCGGCCAGCGGCTGGACAGCCGTGATGGTCACGTTGAGGTCGGTCAGCGTCAGCGGCTGGGTGTTCGGGTTGAGCAGCTGCAGGTTCAGCAGGCCGGTCGTGCCGGGGTACAGGACATCGGTCGGACCCCCCGAGATCTGAAAGTCCGTGGCGGCCGCCGCGCCGGACGCGGTGGCCACGCCCCCCGCGATGGCCAGCACGGTGCTCGCGGCGAGCGCGGCAACGCCACGCTTGCGGCTCGAGAGCAGAGCTGAAGTCATCGAAGTGCCCCTGTTGGCTTGCCTGGTGGGTGGTTGGGAAGCGGAGCGAGCGGGGCGCCGGTAAGCGGCGCCCCGCGTCGGATCGACTAGTTGGCGGTCACCGTGAAGGACGGGGACTTGCCCTGGCAGACGTTCTGGTCGTCGGTCGTGTTGCTCAGCATGGTGATAACGGCGGTGCCGTTGACCACGCCGGCCGCGGCGATGTTGCCCGCGCTCGGGGCCGGGTTGGTGCCGATGGCGGCGGAGAACCAGGAGGCCTTGCAACCGGTCACGGCGGTGCCGCCGGACAGGATGTCGCCGGAGCCGTTGGCGTCAATGGCGGCCGAGGTGGTGAAGAGCTTCACGCCACCGGCGCTGGAGTTGGTGACGGTGAACGGGAAGGTCTGGGTCGACCCGTCCGGGAACAGGTTGGCGACACCGAGGGTCTGGGCCTGCACGGCCACGGTCCACTTGTTCACGGAGCCGACGGTGGCGGGGCCGCTACCGGTGCCGGTCTGGCTGAAGTACGCCATGGCGCCGGTGCCGGTCAAAGCGATGACGGCGGTGGCGGCGGCGACGGCGGCGATCTTGGACTTGGTGATGCGCATTTCGGTTTCCCCCTGAAGTTTTCTGAAGTCTGTTTAGGCCGGTCACTCCGGCGCCCACAGCAAATGTGCGGCAGGGGAGGCACTGCGCGAATCGGACAGTCAGCCGGCGATCAGGGTCCGTTTGATGCAGGAACTGACCAATCGGATGATCTTCGGGCACGTCGGGAATCGATACCGGCGCCTTCTCGTTGAGTGCCGGCCGGCGTGCTTAAGGAGTTCGATCGCCCGGCCGATGCTTACCCCGTACGACGCCTCGATCGGACCCAGCGGGCAAGGCAAGGATCGCCGAACCCGTCCATCGCAGGCCCCACAGCGCACACGGACACGGATGTCCGGGTGGGAGTGTCCGATGGAACAGGTTCCAAACCGACCCGAAGATGGCTTCACGCTGGTCGAGGTATTGACCGCGTTGGCGATCTTCGGCATCTCGGCCTCGATCGCGCTCACCGGGATGCGCGCCTGGGCGTCGTCGCTTGACGAGAAGGGCGGCGCGCAAACGGTCGTCGCCGAGCTGCGCCGGGCGCAGCAGGAGGCCGTGACCGAGGGCCGGACCTTCTGCGTGAACTTCGACGTGCTGACCAGCCGCTACACGGTCTACCGCGGCACGTGTGACGACCCGGCCCGTTCGCGGTTGCGCGGACCGATCTCGACGCCGACCAACACCTTCCTCGCGTCGCCCGCGTTCACCGGTCCATCCGGGGTCGGCACGGGCGTGACCTTCCTGCCGCGGGGAACCGCCTGGGCCGGCTCGGTGAAGCTGACGAGGCCGCGATCGTCGAAGACCTACACGATCTCCGTGGAAGCGCTGACCGGTCGGGTGTCCGTTGCTTAGGCGGATGCGTAGGCAGCGCGCTCGCGCAGAACAGGGGTTCAGTCTCTTCGAGGTGATCGCGGCCATCGGCGTGCTGAGCACGGTGATCATGGCGGTCGGTCCGGTCATGGCCAACTCGATCCGGGCCGACGGGCACGCGAAACTCGACGCCCGCGCCAAGGGCGTGCTGCAGGGGCAACTCGACGCGATGCGGAACCTGCCGTTCCACGTCGACCCGTCCGCGGGTGATCACCTCGACCTCCTCGACACCTACTACCGCAACCTGTCCGGGGGGACGGCCCCGTCGTGTGGCACGACGGGCAAGCCGACGCAGCCGTCAGTGGCGTGGACGGGTTACGTCGCGGCGGGCAGCACGGCGCGCTGCTGGTACGAGCCCGCCGGTGCGATGTACCGGGTGGTGCTGACCGGCGGTACCACAGCGGTGCCGACCGGCTTCGCGCTGGTGCTGGACACGCAGTTCGTGACCGCGAACGGGCCGACCACCGTGGTGGCGCCGCTCTCCGGCTTCGACACCCAGCAGTCGGGCAAGGACCGGGCGCCCGCGCCGCAGGTCCGGATCACCGGGACGGTCCTGTACTCCGATCACGGTCGCTGGCGGCCGGTCACCGTCGCGACCCAGATCTCGCAGCGGGTCCCGGTGGATCCGCAGATCAAGATGCAGGCGGACGCCACCGTGCTGAACGCCGCCACCAACGAGTTGCTCGGCACGCAGGCCGTGTCGCTGACGGCCGGCCAACTGCACCTGGCGGGGACCCTTTACAACGCCACGCAGACCGACGCATCGCTCTCGTCCGTTACGGGCGCCAACTCGGTCACCGGCCGGCAGAGCGGCGCGGCCGTGGCGGCGAGCGCGCCGTTCTCCAACCTGATTCAGCTGAACACCGGCGCCGGCGGCATCGCCTCCGGGTGTTCGGACAGTTGCTGGGGCGCCACGGCCATTCCGCCGTTCGTCCTCGGCAACGACAACGGTCTGCCCCGGGCCGGCGTCTCGGGCCTCGGGGCGCTGCTTGGCCCGGTGCAGACCTTGCTGCCGGACAACGTGACCCGCGATGGCTTCCAGTTCCGCACCGACTCGACGTCGCTGCCGGGGCTGGGGACCACGCTCGCGTCGATGGACGCGACCGCGCCGGTGGGAGACCTCATCAATGCGTTGGGCTCGGTGGCCAACGGGTGCGCGTTCAACCTGGTCGGCGCCGTGTCTCATCTGGGCGCCGGCGGCTACCTCAACAGCACCGACGACACCAACCTGAGCAACCCGGACCTGGTCGACGCCTGCGCGGGCGGCCGGACGGACGTCATCCGCATCCTGCCCACGACGACCGCGCCCGACGGTCTGATCCGGATCACCGCTCGCTCGGTGGCGCAGTGCACGGTCAGCTCGGTCAGCCACACCCCGAGCACGTCCGTGGACTATCGGGCCGAGGTCGAGTACTGGAAGTGGACGCCGGGCATCAAGGTCGCGGGCATCACGATCTTCCCCGGCTACGGCCAGTACGTCTCGGCGGGCGTCATCACCCCGAGCACCACGGTGGACCCGCTGGCCTCCGTCCCGATGACCACGCTGGTCAGCGACACGGCCACGCTCGGCACGTACATTGACTCCTGGGACTCGGCCACGGCGTCCGACATCACGGCGTCCGCCACCGGTCACGTCGCACAGGCGACGGTGCCGGCGCTGGTGTCGATTCAGACCCAGCCGGTGCGCACCGGTGACCCGTCCTCGGCGATGACCTTGGCCATCGGCGCTGCCAGTTGCTACGCCGAGGACAACCGGTGAAGCGCGAGCGGGAGGACGAGGGTTTCACCCTCGTCGAAATTCTTATCGCGATGGGTCTGACGGGAGCGCTCGGCACCCTGGTGCTGAGTGCGGCCCTCGGGCTGCGCAACAACGCGAACGCCCTGCACTCCAGCAGCGACCTGCAGGACGGCGTGCGCCTGGCGACGGAGCGCATCGTTCGCGAGCTGCGCCAGGCGGGCAGCATCGACGAGGTCGATCTGCCGCAGCAGGCCAGTGACCCGACGGCCATTACGTTCTGGGCCGACTTCAACGGTAACGGCGTGCGGGACATCGACGCGAGCGACCCGGAGGTGCTCACCTACCGGCTGGTGCCCGGCACCGGGCAACTCACGCTGACCGTCGACGACGCGGACGGCAACGCGGTGACCACGCCGATCCTGGCCACCAACGTGACGGCCTTCGGCATCGACCTGCGCAGCAGCCAGTGGCAGTACGACCGCAACGGCGACGGCATCGTCACGTGGCAGGAGTTGGACACCGCACAGGGCGTCGGCAACAACGACGGGAAGCCGGACGGCAACGAACTGGTCCACCTCGACTCGGTGATCGTCTCGATCACGGTGAAGGACGGCGTCCACTCGCAGACCTACCGCAATCAGGTCGATTTCCGGAACCAGCAGCAGGACTGACGGAGCGTCAAGTGTTGAGAATACGTCGACTGCCGAGGGCTCTGAAGGCTCCGATCGCGGATCGGGACCGGGGCTCGGCGATGATCCTGGTGCTGATGTTCTTCCTGGTGGTGATGGCGCTCAGCGCGGGCACCGCGGCGCTGGCCATGGCGGACCTGCGCGGGGCGGGCGACGCGCAGCAGGCCGGAGCGGCGTTGAACGCGGCCGAGGCCGGGGTCTCCCAGGCGGTCACCTACATCCGCTCCTACGGCACCCGCAAGCTGCGCTGCTACCCGGCGTCGTGCACGACCAACGCGTGGAATCCGACGGCACCGGTTTCAGGGGACCTGACCGGTGGTGGGCACTGGACCGCGTACATCACGCCGATCCCGCCGAACACCGACGTGAACCCCGGCTCGTTCATGGTGCACTCGACCGGCACCGCCGGTGGCCCCGCGCAGCGGATCATCGAGACCCAGGTGGACGTCACCCCGTTCGGTCTGCCGGTCGGCATCTTCGCGCGGCAACTCAACCTCGGCGGCAGCCTGTCGCTGCAGCAGATCAACGTGTTCTCGACCGGGTGTGTGTACAAGCGCTCGCAGGTGAGCGTCACCAATCCCACGAGCCCGGATCTGGAGTACAACATCCCGCCCGGCGTGCACTCGTCGCAGATCATCACCGACTCGCAGGGCAGCGGCCAGTTCTGCCCGTCCACGAACAAGCCGATCCACAACGGCCTGTCCCTCGGCGGACTGTCGCTGCTCCCCTGCAACAGCTCCTACCCCTACGACCAGGACAAGTTCGGCGGCAGCCTGACGGGCCTGGTCGGGTGCTCGGCCGCGCTGAACCTGCCCGGTTACCTGCCGCGTGACGTCAACGGCGACGGCAAGGTGGACGTGAACGGGTCCTACATCGGGAGCGACGCCGCGCTGTTCAAGACGTTCGGCATCAAGCGGCCCGCGTTGACCAACGCCCAGATCGAGCAGTTGCGGGTGAACGCGCAGGCCCAGGGCACCTACTTCACGTCGTCCGACATGCCGAACTCGTGGACCAACGCCCTGAATATGTCGAACCCGACGAGCGCGCACGCGGTCCTGTTCTTCGACCTGTCCAGCGGGCAGACCGTCGACCTCAGCCCGCTCGGCTCGTCGATCTGGGCCCGGGCCCGGCTCTCGGCGACCGACCCGCTGTGCATCGACGCGTCGCTGCTGATCGTGGTGATGGGGGGCAACGCGAAGCTGAACAGCAACGCGCAGCTGGCGGCGTCGCTCTACCTCGGCTCCGGTGCGCCCAACGGGGACATCCAGAAGTCCAACGGCACCTCGAACTACATCGGGATGCTCTACGGCGACACCATGGACCTGACCGGCAACTTCAACGTCTCGCTGGACCCGTGCTTCATGGCGAACCAGCCGCCGGGCCTGTTCGACGTCACCCCGGGTGGCTATCGGGAGCTCGACCGCTGAGCCGCTTCTGGAACACTGCGGAGGCGTGAGCAAAGACGTGGCGGCGGTCGTGGAACGGGTGCGGGCAACTCTCGGGCCGCAGGCGGACTGGACCCGGCCGGCCGGCCACCCCGACGCCCTGGCGTTGTGCCTGCTGCACGCACTGTGGGCGGTGGACGGGCGGGCCGAGGACGCGGCGGCCGCCGACGTTTTGACGCTCTACCGCGAGCTGCGCGAGGAGGACTGGGGGGAGCCGGACACCGACGGGGTGCCCGAGCTGATGAACCAGTTCGAGATCCTCGGCGGCCCCGCCCGCTTCGCCGACAAGCTGAAGAAGCGCTACCCGGACTCCTCGGTGCGGGTCGGCGTGCTGAACACCAACGCTTCGGCGGAAGCGTGCGAGCTACTGATCGCGGTCGATGTGCGCACGGCCGAGGAGCTGCGCGCGCTGCCCACCGACGCGTTGGTGGAGCTGGAACGTGGCTGGAAGCGCATCGCCGGGCAGCGCACCGGCAGCTCGTTCCACCGTCTGCTCCGCCTGGCCGGATGTCCCACGCTGCCGGTGGACCGCAAACTCGCGACGTTCGTGGCGCAGGCCGTGGGCGACGAGCGCGACCCGGCCGCCTGCGCCGAGATCCTCACCGCTGCCGCCGTGGAACTGGGTGTGGACGTGCACTTGCTGGCCGAGCTGATCCGGACTCAGCCCGGCGCCATGTCGACGAACCGGGAGTAGTGCCCCTGGAACGCGACGGTCACCGTGGCGCACGGCCCGTTGCGGTGCTTGGCAACGATGATGTCCGCCTCCCCCGCCCGCGGCGACTCCCGTTCGTGCAGATCCTCGCGGTGCAACAGCATCACGATGTCCGCGTCCTGCTCCAAACTCCCGGACTCACGAAGGTCGGACATCAAAGGCTTCTTGTCCGTGCGCTGCTCTGGACCACGGTTCAGCTGGGAGAGGGCCACCACCGGCACCTCGAGTTCCTTCGCCAGCAGCTTCAGCGAGCGGGAGAACTCCGAGACCTCTTGCTGGCGGGACTCGACCTTCTTGCCCGAGCTCATCAGCTGCAGGTAGTCGACGATCACCAGCGACAGGTCGTGGCGCTGCTTGAGGCGGCGGGCCTTGGCGCGGATCTCCATCATCGTCATGTTCGGCGAGTCGTCGATGAACAGCGGCGCGGAGGAGACCTCACCCATCCGGCGCGCCAGGCGGGTCCAGTCGTCATCGGAGAGCGTGCCGCCGCGGATGTTGGCCAGCGAGACCCGCGCCTCGGCCGAGAGCAGCCGCATGGTGATCTCGTTGCGCCCCATTTCCAGCGAGAAGATCACCGCGGTCCGACCACTCTTGATCGACGCCGCCCGCGCAAAGTCTAGTGCTAAGGTCGACTTTCCTACAGCAGGACGGGCGGCGACGATGATCATCTGCCCGCCGTGCAGGCCGTTGGTGAGTTCGTCCAGGCCGACGAAGCCCGTGGGGACGCCGGTCATGCCGCCGCCGGAGTTGCCGATGGACTCGATCTCGTCGAGCGTGCCCTCCATGATCTCGGAGAGCGGCAGGTAGTCCTCGCTCGAGCGGCGCTCGGTGACCTGGAACAGCTCGGCCTGCGCGGCGTCGACGATGTCATCGACCTCGCCATCGGCCGCAAAGCCCATCTGCGTGATGCGGGTGCCGGCCTCGACCAGGCGACGGAGCACGGCGCGGTCGCGCACGATGCGCGCGTAGTAACCGGCGTTCGCCGCCGTGGGCACGGTGGAGATCAGCGAGGCGAGGTAGTGCGCCCCGCCGACGCGGGCGATCTCCCCGCGCTTGGTCAGCTCAGCGGAGACGGTGACCGCATCGGCCGGCTCGCCGCGGCCGTAGAGGTCGAGGATCGCGTCATAGACCAGCTGGTGGGCGGGCCGGTAGAAGTCCGCGCCCCGGACGGCCTCCACACAATCGGCGATGGCGTCCTTGCTCAGCATCATGCCGCCGAGCACGCACTGCTCGGCCATCACATCCTGCGGTGGCGTCCGCTCGAATTCAGCCGGGCCGGAATGGGCAGGCGACGGCAGCTCAATGATGCTGATGGCTCCGACCCTCCCCTGGTCGTTTGGTACAGCGCGGCGCCCGTGGTGGGGACGGGCGCCGCGCCTGTCTGTCCAGGTCTAGCGCCCGGGTCCGACAGAATCGGCGCGCTGTACCTGTGGTGCCTGTCTGCTCTGGACCCACCGGAACCCATGCCTGTTGGGGAGACGCCCGTGTTACCGGGGAGCGCGCCGGAGTGCTGCGGGTCGGACCCTGTCGGGACGGGCGCGGTGGGTGCCCCACGGTAGGAGTGCCGCGGGCGCCACGCCAAGCCTGCCGTCCACAGGCCATGTGGACGACTTGGGGACGTCTGTGGGTGGAGCGGGGTGCATCGTGTGCACAACGTGTGGATCGTGTCCGCGCCCAGGCCGCTCACCTGCGCCGACACCCGGAAACCCTTGTGGAGAAAGAAATATCTGCCGCTGTCCAGTATGTGAGAAAAGCGAGGGCCCGCGGCGTTCCCGCCGCGGGCCCAGAGCTTTCTGACGCTACGTCAGGCAGCGACCACGTTCACGGTGACCGTGGCGGCCACCTCGGGGTGCAGCCGCACCGACACCTGGTGGGTGCCGACCGCCTTGATCGGGTTGCCGATCTCGACGCGACGACGGTCCAGCTTCGGACCGCCGGCGGCGGTGACCGCCTCGACGACCTCGGCCAGGGTGACCGCACCGAAGAGTCGACCGGACTCGCCCGCGCGGGCCTTCAGGTTCACCTTCAGCGACTGCAGCTGCTGCTGCACCACCTTCGCCTGGTCCTTGTCCGCGATCTCGCGGATCTCCCGGGCCCGACGGATCGCGGTGACCTGCTTCTCGCCGCCTCGGGTCCACAGCAGGGCCAGCCCGCGGGGCACCAGGAAGTTGCGGCCGTAGCCGTCCTTGACCTCGACGATGTCGCCGGGCGAACCGAGCCCGGAGACCTCCTGCGTGAGGATCAGCTTCATGTCTGCCACCCCTTCCTAGCGGGCCGTGCTGGTGTAGGGGAGCAGCGCCATCTCACGGCTGTTCTTGACCGCCACGGCGATGTCGCGCTGGTGCTGCGTGCAGTTGCCGGTCACCCGACGCGCGCGGATCTTGCCGCGGTCGGAGATGAAGCGGCGCAGGAGCGGGGTGTCCTTGTAGTCGACGTAGGAGACCTTGTCCTTGCAGAACATGCAAACCTTCTTCTTCGGTTTGCGGATCGGTGCCTTGGCCACTGTGGTGCCTCTCGTTCAGGCCCCGCCGTTCGAGGGCGGGAATGGTCAATGTCTTGGGTTAGAAGGGGGGTTCGTTGCTGTAGTCGTCGCCGCCGGAGCCCCAGTTGCCGCCACCGCCACCGCCGCCGCCACCACCGGCCGGCGTCGCGGTTGCCCACGGGTCCTCATTGGCGCCACCGCCGTAGCCGCCGCCACCGCCGCCACCCCGGCTCGCCCGGTTGACCTTGGCGGTGGCATTGCGCAGGCTCGGGCCGACCTCGTCGACCTCCACCTCGTACACAGTGCGCTTCTCCCCCTCCTTGGTCTCGTAACTGCGCTGGCGCAGCCGACCGGAGACGATCACGCGCGTGCCCTTGGTGAGCGACTCGGCCACGTTCTCCGCCGCCTGCCGCCACACGTTGCAGGTGAGGAAGAGGCTGTCGCCGTCCTTCCACTCATTGGTGGCCTTGTCCAAGGTCCGCGGAGTGGAGGCAATGCGGAACTTGGCCACGGCGGCACCGCTGGGCGTGAAACGCAACTCGGGGTCATCGACAAGGTTGCCGATGATCGTGATGACGGTGTCGCCAGCAGCCATGGGGTGCTCCTGAATCAGCGAATGTCGGGACGGATGACCTTGGTGCGGAGCACGGACTCGTTGAGGTTGAGCTGCCGGTCGAGCTCAGCGACCACGGCGGGCTCTGCGGCCAGCTCGACCACCGCGTAGAACCCATCGGGCTTCTTGCGGATCTCGTAGGCCAGCCGGCGCTTGCCCCACACGTCGACCTTGTCGACCGTGCCGCCGCCGTTGCGGATGACCGAGAGGAACTGCTCGAGCGAGGGCGCGATGGTCCGCTCGTCGAGATCCGGGTCGAGGATGACCATCAATTCGTATCGACGCATGCGGCGCCGACCTCCTCTGGACTCAATCGGTCGCGGTCTCTCCGCGACAGGAGGGTTGCTGAACGAGGACAGACTAGTGGGCCGGTCCGACAGTTAACGAATCGACTGTGGATAACCGGATGCTCAGGCAGGCAATCGGGCCCGCAACCAGGCGATATCCGCGGACTGACCCGGAGCACCGCCCGGCGTCTCACACACCACCGGGGCACCGGCGGCCAGCACCACGGCCACCAGATCGGCCGGGTCGAGGTTGCCGGAGCCGAAGTTCTCGTGGCGGTCCCGGCCGGAGTCGAAGTGGTCCTTGGAATCGTTGGCATGCACCAGGTCGATCCGGCCGGTGATCGCCTTGACCCGGTCGGCGATGCCCGCGAGCTCCTCGCCGCCGGCATGCGCGTGACACGTGTCCAGGCAGAAGCCCGGGTCGAACTCCCCGATCGCGTCCCACAGGCGCGCGACGACGTCCAGCTTGCGGGCCATCGCCAGGTCTCCGCCCGCGGTGTTCTCGATGAGCACCGGCAGGGGGCAATCCATCCGCTCGAAGGTCTTGCGCCAGTTCTCGATGCCCACGTCCGGCTCGTCGCCCTTGAGCACGTGTCCGCCGTGCACGATCAGGCCCGCCGCGCCGAGTTCGGCGGCCACCTCGACGTGCTGGGCCAGCAGCTTGCGGCTCGGGATCCGGATGCGGTTGTTCGTGGTCGCCACGTTGATCACATACGGGGCGTGCACGTAGAGGGTGAAGCCGGCCTCGCGGGCCGCGTCGCGCAACCCGGCCGCGCCGCCCGCGTACTCGACCCGCGGGCCCTTCCAGCCCTGCGGGTCACCCAGGAAGAACTGCACCAGGTCCGCCCCACGGGCGACCGCCTCCGCAATCGGATCGGTCGAATCGACGTGGGCCCCGATGGAAAGCATGGGGCCGACCCTAAGTGGACGGGCTCTGCTCGTCCGCGCCGACCGGCACCCGCTGCATGGGCAGGTGGACGGCCCCCGCCTCGGCCGCTGCCAACGACGGAACGCGCGTGCTGCGCCACAACCGGGCGGCGCCGATGACGGCGGCCGCCACCAGCAGCACATTGCGCAAGGTGACCAGCATGACCGCCCCGCGCTCGGAGGCCATCAGCTCGTCGAAGCGGTACGGGAACTCCACGCAGCTCAGCGCCGTGGCCACCAGGATCAGGCAGATCGGCAGCCTCATCACGGTGTCCTCGCGGCGTCCACAGTGCCCATGCTGGCTCGGCAAGCCTCGCCAGTGCAGCGCGCAGACCGCGCCGAGGCCGACCAGCCACACCATGTACTGCGGGCTGATCACCCGGCTGGTGACGACGAACAGCAGCGTTGCGACGAGGCTCGCGTCGGCGATCGTCGAGGCCCGCCACGTGCGCACGCTGACCCGCCACAGCACCAGCCAGCCCATGGCCAGCACGCTGAGCGCCAGGCTGATCTGGGTGACCAGGTGTACGTGCGGGCCGAGGTACTCCATCGAGCCGTAGTTCAGCGCCACCCGCCCGGACCAGCCGTGGTGGATCGCGATGTGGAACGGCAGCGCGCCCAGCGACTCGATCTCGATGCCCCGCCCGCCCTGCGCGGAGACGAACGACAGCGCGTCCGGCATCGTCCACCAGAACGCGAACAGCACCACGGCGGCGAAGAGCACCGCGCTCGTCCACGCCGCGCGGGCCTTGCGCACCGGGCCCAGCGGCAGCAACAGCAGCGCCGGCCACACCTTGAGCAGGGCGCCGAACGAGATGAGCACCCCGCCGCCGATGCGGCGCAGCAGGGGCCGCTTGCCCTCCGGCGGGCGGCCCGCGAGCAGCACGAGACCGGAGATCGCGATGGCCGTGACGATCAAGTCGTACCGCCCGTAGGCGATGGGGCCGCCCAGGGCCACGCCCACCGTCCACACCCACGCCGCCCACGGCTGGCTGCGTCGGTCGAACATCGCGCGCCAGCCGCCGACGACGGCCGGGTTGCGCCGGGGCCGGCACGCGCCGACCAGCACCGCGAAGGCGAGCACGTCGAAGAAGAAGGCGATCCAATAAAAGGACACTGCGTAGCTGAACGGGAGCAGCACCGGCGCCAGGATGATCAGCGCGGCCGCGGGCGGGTACTGCCACATCGAGTCGTGGTGCGGGAAGCGGCCGTGCTGGAGCACCCAGTACCACTGCGTGTAGATGTACTTGACGTCGTTGGTCACCGACGGCAGAACGAAGTACCGCTCACGCACCGTGAACAACAGCAGGAAGATCCGGGTGGCCACAAAGAGAGCGCTGACCAGCACAAACGGCGCGACGACGGGCCAGCGCCCGGTCACCTGCCGCCCACGGGTCAAAAGCACCTGGAGTCCACTATCCGGTCGGTCGGATGCGGGCAACCGCCCGCCGGTGTGATCAATGAGCTTATCGAGGACAGGGGCACGCCAGGGTCGATAGCCTCTAATCGATCAGTCATGCCGCGTCGGCGCAGATCACAATTGGTAATCGGGGAGCCGTACGTCCATGTCCTTGCAGGTCCGGCAAATCAGCCGGGAGGAGCACCTCGCTTTCATCAGCGCCCGGCCCACGGTGAGCTTCCTGCAGTGCCCCGCGTGGGGTGCGGTGAAGAAGGAGTGGCGGTCGGAGTCGATCGGGTGGTGTGACCCCGACGGCAAACTCGTCGGCGCCGGTTTGGTGCTCTACCGCCAGATCCCCAAGGTCAAACGCTTCCTCGCCTACCTGCCCGAGGGTCCGGCGCTGGACTGGTCGGCGGTGTCGTCCATGACCGATCTGCGCGGGCTGATCGACCCGATGCTCGCCCACCTGCGCAAGCAGAAGGCCTTCGGCGTGCGGATGGGCCCGATGGTGGTGACCCGGCGCTGGTCCGCGGAGACCATCAAGGCCGCGGTGGCCGGCGGTGCGGCCACCAAGCTCGGTGACCTGACGCCGGACATGGTGGATGCCGACGCGCAGCGCATCGGCCAGATGCTGACGTCGCTGGGCTGGCAGCCGCCCTCGGCCGCCGCCGGCTTCACCGCCGGTCAGCCGCAGTACGTCTTCCAGGTGCCGCTCGAGGGTCGTTCGCTGGAGCAGGTCTCCGCCGGGTTCAACCAGCTCTGGCGCCGCAACATCAAGAAGGCGGAGAAGTCCGGGGTCACCGTCGAGGTGGGCACCCCCGCGGACCTGCCCGAGTTCCACCAGCTCTACGAGGTGACGGCGGTCCGCGACCACTTCACCCCGCGCCCGCTGTCGTACTTCAAGACCATGATGGACGCGCTGAGCAGCGAGGACCCGGAGCGCTTCCGGCTCTACCTGGCGCGGCACGAGGGCGAGCTCCTGGCCGCGACCATCTGGATCCGCGTCGGCACCCACGCCTGGTACTCGTACGGCGCCTCGGCCGACCACAAGCGCGACCTGCGCCCGTCCAACGCCATCCAGTGGCGGATGCTCTCCGACGCCCACGCCGCCGGCGCCACCGTCTACGACCTGCGCGGCATCACCGACACCCTCGACCCCAACGACCACCTCTTCGGCCTGATCCAGTTCAAGCTCGGCACCGGCGGCCAGGCCGTGGAGTACCTCGGCGAATGGGACTACCCGCTCAATCCGCTGCTCCACAAGGCTTTCCAGCTCTACCTGGCCCGGCGTTCGTAGTGCTGCGCCTGGAGATCGACCGCACCCGGTTCGATGCGGGGCTGAAGAAGGTGGCCGGGGACTTCCCCGGCCTGGTACCGGTGGCCAAGGGCAACGGCTACGGCCTGGGCATCGCGCGCTGCGCGGTGGAGGCCGCGGCGTTGGGCGCGGACACCCTCGCGGTGGGCACCGCGGCGGAGATCGCGCAGGTCGCCACCCCGTTCCAACGGCTCGTTGTGCTGACCCCGCATCTGCCCGGCGACCCGGCGCCCGACGGCGAGCACGTCGTGCACACCGCCGCGGGTGCCGCGGCGCTGGCTGACCTGGCCGGGCGGGCCGTGGTCGTCGAGTGCCGCACGTCCCTGCGCCGCCACGGCATCGAGCCCGGGGCACTGGCCGCGGTTGCCGAGGCCCTGAAGGGATGCCAACTCGAGGGCTTCGCGCTGCACCTTCCGATGAACCGGCCCTCCGGGGTCAACCCGGTGGCCGAGGTCGACGAGTGGGTCAAGCGCCTGGCCGGCGCGGGGCTGTCCACGGAGACGATCTGGGTCAGCCACCTCTCCGCCGCCGAGATCGCCGAGCTGAGCCAACGTCACTCCGGCGTGCGGTTCCGGCCGCGCATCGGGACTCGGCTCTGGCTGGGCGACCGTGGAGCGTTGCGGGCGAGGGCCCGGGTGCTCGACGTCGAACACCTCGACCGCGGCGAGCGGTTCGGCTACCGGCAGCGCCGGGCCCGCGCGGCCGGGCACCTCGTGGTCGTCGCGGGCGGCACCGCGCACGGGATCGGCCTCGCCGCCCCGAAGGCGGTGGCCGGTCCGGTGGCCCGGGCGAAGGTGGCCGCCGAGGCCGGCCTGGCCACGGTCAACCTCGCGCTGAGCCCGTTCAGTTGGGCCGGCAAGCAGCGATGGTTCGCCGAGCCCCCGCACATGCAGGTCTCCCTGCTGTGGCTCCCCGCCGGCGTCACCCCGCCGGCCGTCGGTGACTGGCTGGACGTCGAGAGCCGCATGACAACAACGACGTTCGACGAGGTCGTCGAACTGTAGGTAACGCTTGCGTCGCCCTCTGTTCACGAAAACCGCGTTTCGGGTGGTGCGGACACCGCCGATCGGGGACACTGACGCCGTGGTGACCGGGGTCACATCCATACGCGCGCAGCGCGTGCATCGTCGGCGGCGGGTCTACCGCTTCCTGCGCAACAGCGCGCTGTTCATGACCGTCGCCGCGATCGGTGGGTACGGCCTCGGCTTCCACCACCGCTACGGGTCCTGGCCGGGCCTGGACGTGGGTGATCGAATCAACTGGTGCGGGCAGCAGTACCAGTCCTCGGTCACCGATCTGACGCTGTCCGAGGTGAACACGTCGGACCGCCCGGTCGAGCAGCTGTTCAGCTACCCGCCGCATCTCCCGCGGGCCGATGTCTACGGCCTGCCCACCCCGGCGGGCTCGTGCCCGACCGCGCTGTACATCCACTCCGGGTCGGACCGTTACACCAAGTACCTCGCGCCAACCGGCTGAGCTTCACCCGCGGTCCGCATGCCGTTAACCGGATCCGCGCCCTCCCGGGAGACCGTGTGCGCCATCGGGGAGAGCACGCGGAGGGGCTGTGGCACGTACGCGGTTGGTGGTGGCCGGGGTGACCGCCTGCTACCGCCGATCAACGACGCCGACCCGACGAAGCCGATCTACCAGGCGAACATCGGCGACGAACTGACCAAGGCCGGCGTGAGCTGGGCGTGGTACGCCGGGGGCTGGGACAACGCCGCGGGCAACGTGCACGGCAAGGGCTGGACCAACGACAACGACGGCGCCACCTGCACCGACGAGGAGCACTCGGCCAAGGCGGTGTACCCGTACTGCGCCGACGCGCTTTTCCAGTTCCACCACCAGCCGTTCAACTACTTCGCCAACTACGCGCCGGGCAAGCCGGGCCGCTCGCACCTGCAGGACGAGCAGGACTTCTACGCGGCGCTCGGTAGCGGCAAACTGCCTGCCGTGAGCTTCGTGAAGCCGGACGGCGAGGAGAACGAGCACCCCGGCTACACCAGCACGGAGAACGGCGAATCGCACCTGATCGACCTGCTCACCAAGATCCGGCGTTCGCCGCAGGCCCGCATCCCGGCACTGCTGATCGGCGGCCCGCTGCGCAAGACCGCGGTGGACCACGCCAGCTACGACACCACCTCGGTGCCGGCCACCATCGAGCACCGCCGGCACCTGGCGGCGCTCGGTACGCGTGACGCTGCCGTGCACGACCTGGGCTCCGCGCTGTCGGCGGGGGGTAGTGCGCGCCGCTGAGTACGTCATCGGAGCCGCCGGGTCTCGGCGTCCTGATCCGGGTGTGGGGCCGGATCGGATGCCTGGGCTTCGGCGGGCCGCCGACGCACATCCGGATGCTGCACGACGAGCTGGTGACGCGACGCCGTTGGTTGGACGCCGCGGAGTTCGAGGATGCCGTGGCCGCGTGCAACCTGCTGCCCGGGCCGGCATCCACGCAGATGGCGATCTACACGGCCGGCCGGATGCGCGGGGCGGTCGGGGCGATCGTCGGTGGACTGTGTTTCATCCTGCCGGGCCTGGTGCTGATCCTTGCCCTGTCGGCGCTGTTCCTGCAGGACGCGCCACCGGAATGGGTGCTGGGTGCCGGCCGGGGCGCGGGTGCGGCCGTGGCCGCCGTCGCTCTGCATGCCGCGATCGGGTTGGTCGCGCCGAGTTGGGGCCGCCGTTCGGCGGGTAGCCGGTGGATCGCCTACGCCGTCGCCGGTGGGGTCGCCGCCGCGACCATCGGCCCGTGGTTGGTCGTGGTCCTGGTCTGCTGCGGTGCCGCCGAGGTCGCGTTCCGCGCCGACCGTCGGCCCGCGTCGGGGATGCCCGCGCTGCTGCCGCTGACGTGGACGGCGTTCAAGGTCGGCGCGTTGTCCTACGGCGGTGGCTTCGTGATCATCCCGTTGATGCAGCACGACGCGGTCGACACCAACTCCTGGCTGACGAAAAGTCAGTTCCTCAACGCGGTGGCGCTGGGCCAGATCACGCCCGGTCCGGTGGTGCACACCGTGGCGGTGGTCGGTTACGGCGTCGCGGGACTCGGTGGTGGGTTGTTCGCGGCCCTGGTGGCCTTCGCCCCGTCGTTTGTGTTCGTGCTGGCCGGCGCGAGCCGCTTCGACCGGCTGCGCGCGAATGCCACCGCGCAGGCGTTCCTGGGCGGCGCGGGCCCGGCGGTGATCGGCGCGATCCTCGGTTCCTGCGTCCCGTTGACCCAGGCGCTGACCGAGCCGTGGCAGTACCTGGTGCTGGCCTATGCCGCGATCGCCCTGCTGGCGCTGCGTCGGGAAATCGTGTCCACGCTGCTGTGGTGCGCCGCCGCCGGGATCCTCGTCACGGTTCTGTGAGCAGCATGGCCGCGTAGTCGGCGCGGGTGAGCAGCCGGTTGGTCTGCGCGCCGTTGGCCAGTGGCGCGTTGATCGGGTGTCCGTTGAAGGTAAGCCGCACGTGGCGCACGCCGTCCAACGACGTCGCGGTGAGCACGATCTGCGCGATCGCCGTGGTCTGGTCCGGCGGTGGCTGGTCGACGGCGAGGTCCACGGTGGCCGTGTCCCCCTGCAACGCCGTCACGCGCAACCGGGTCGCCGGGGGCAGCGCGGTGCTGTAGCCGCGTTCCCGGTCCCGGGCGTCCGGGCCGCCCGAGAGGTCGTCGAGTAGTTCCTGCAATGCCGCCTGCCCCGGCGCCGCGTTCAGCGTGCGCCCGGCCTGCACGAGCGACTCGTCGCTGCTGAAGTACACGCTGCCGACCGCGCGCACGGGGGTCACTGTGTCCGTCGGCGACGCGGCCGGGCTCGCGACCAGACGCTGGGGCAGGCTGCCGGGGTCGATGTCGACGACGCCGCCGCGGCCCAACCCGCACCCGGCGGGCAGGACCAGCAGCAACGCTGCCAGCGCGATCCGTCGACGCATCAGTCGCCCGTCGATCGGGCCGCGGGGAGTCGGACGACGAACCGTGCGCCGGACCCGTCGGAGTCGGTGCACCACACCGACCCGCCGTGGGCCGACATCGACTCGGCGACCAGCGCCAGGCCCAGCCCGGTCCCCGACGAGGAGCCGCGCGCGGTGCGGTTGGTCGCGAATCGCTCGAAGATGCGCTCCCGCTCCGCGGCCGGGACGCCGGGCCCCTGGTCCTCGAAGGTCACCAGGACGTCGCCGCCCTCGTCGACGCGGACCGCGCTCAGGCCGTGCCCATGGCGTTGCGCGTTGTCGATGAGGTTGAAGAACGCACGCTCCAGCAGGGCCTTGTCGCCGTCCACCAGTGGGTCGCCGTTCACGCTCAACACCGAGGCGGGAACGCCGGCCCGGCCGAGCGCGTGGGTGATCAGCTCGACCACGGCGACGGGGTGCACGCGCCCCGGGTCCAGGCCGGCCTCCGTCCGGGCCAGCGTGAGCAGGCTGTCCATCAGCTGCTCGAAGCGGTCCAGTTCGGCGGTGACCAGGTCGAGCGCCAACCGCGAGCGTTCCGGCAGCTCGTCGCGTCGACGCTCCATCACGTCCACCGCCGCCACCAACGTGGTCAACGGGGAGCGCAGCTCGTGCGCGACGTCCGCGGCGAAGCGACTGTCCCGCTCGATCCGTCGGCGCAGCGTGTCCACCATCGCGTTGAACGACCCGACGATCGTGGCCAGGTCGGGGTCGTTGGTCGGCGGCAGTCGGGTGTCGAGTAGTCCGCCGGCCACCTGGGCGGCGGTGGCAGCGACGAGGTTGAGCGGCTGCACGACGCGTCGGCTCGCCCAGCTGCCCAACGCGATGCCGCCGGCCGCCGCGACGATCGCGCCGGTGGCCAGCACGATCTGCAGGATGCGGATGGTCTCCTTCAGCTCGCGCAGCGGCACCACCCGGTAGAACGCGGCGTCCGGGCGGGGCAGCGGGATGCCGACGATGACCGTCGGCAGCCCCGAGCGGGTCACCGTGATCCGGGCCGGTTGCCCGCTCTGCACCCGCGCGAACAGAGCCGGCGGGATGACCTCAGGACCGACGCCGAGCTGGGAGGAGTACCACTCCCCGGCGCGCTCGATGAGGATCGCGCCGGAGCCCGGCGGGCCGGACTCGGTGAGGATGGCAGGGATGTCCGCGTCGGCGGAGTCGAGTTGGTCGGAGACGTACACCGCGTCCAGCGACGCCTGGCGCACCGCGGTCTGCTCACGCTGGTGGAACAGGTACGCGCGGGAGAACAGGAACGTTGAGGTCGCCAGCACCCCGGCGATGAGCAGGGCGCCCGCACCGAACGTCATGGCGATGCGGCCGCGCAGGCCGCGGGGCACGAGCCGGAACGTCATGGTCGGTCGAGCCGATACCCCATGCCGCGCACGGTGACCACCAACTCGGGGTTGCCGGGGTCCCGCTCGATCTTGGTGCGCAGCCGGCGGATGTGCGCGTCCACGAGGCGTTCGTCGCCGTAGAAGCCGTGTTCCCAGACCCGCTCGAGCAGGATGCCGCGGCTGAGCACCACGCCGGGGTTGGACGCCAGCTCGTTGAGCAGCTGGAACTCGGTCAGTGTCAGCGCCACTTCCTCGCCGCCCAGCCGCAGGATGCCCGCGGCGCGGGACAGCACCAGCGCGCGATCGGCGTCCAACACCAGGTCCGGAACGGTCGGTGGATCGGTCACGAGCGCCGCGGTCGACCGCCGTCGCAGCGCCCGCAGTCGGGCGCTGATCTCCTTGATCTGGAAGGGTTTCGTGACGTAGTCGTCGGCACCGGCCTCCAGGCCCGCGACGATGTCGTGGGTATCCACCCTGGCGCTGACGATGATGATGGGCACATCGCTGAACCGGCGGACCTCGCGGATGCAGGTGAAGCCGTCGACGGCGCCGAGCATGAGGTCGACGATCATCACGTCCGGCGCGGACCGGCGCATCTGGGTCAGGGCCACCTCGGCGCGGTCGGCCTCGGCGACCTCGTAACCCTCGTCCTCCAGCGCCAGCCGCATCGCGGCGCGGATGCGATCGTCGTCCTCCACGATCAATAATCGGCCGGCCACCACGCGGGGCATCGTGGCAGAGCCACCCGGGTGTCCGGCCGGCGCGCGTCCGGGCGCAACTCGATCAACACACAACCGCAAACTTCGTCGCCGCACCGTCGCAACACGACGCCGCGAGGATGGGCCGGTGGCGGAGGGGGCTGCGGTGGATGATGAGCCGGTGGTCGTCGCGCTGAGCGCGATCGGTGATCCCGACGGGACACCGGAATTGCGCTTCCAGCTGCACGACGTGGTGCTCTCCGGAGCACGCAGCATCGTGATCGACGCGTCGTCGTTGGACGCGATCCCCTCCGCCGCCATCGCGGCCATGCTCACCGCGCACCGCGCGTGCCGTAGCCGCGGCGGCGGACTGATGATCCGTCACCCGAGCCGCCGGGCGTTGGACCAGTTGGCGCGGACCGGACTGTGGCGAGTGTTGGAGGTCGAACCCCGGTGAAGCACTCGCCGCGCTCGGTGCCCGATGTGGCCGAGCAGTTGATGTCCGAGTTCGAGTCGGTCTGCTCGCCGGCGATGGTGACGGAGATCGTCATGCGGCTGTCCCGCAACGGCGCGATGTCGTTGGCGGTGTTGGCCGAACTCGCGCGCGGCGAACTGGCCGCGCTGGCCGGACCGGCGCAGCCGCACTCTCACGGCCCGCAGACCGTGGCCGAGTGCGGCTGCGCCCCCTAGCTCGTCACCGGTGCAGGTCGAACACCGATCCGGTGGCCTGCATCATCGTGCACTCGTTCGCGAACGTGCGCTTGTAGCTGATGTAGTGCCCGCGGTAGATGCCGGTGGCCTTGGCCGTGACCGGCATGTAAATCATCGGGCAGGCCGCGAACTGCTCGCGCTGCGGCAGCTTGTTCATGTGGCCGTGCGCGATCTCCAGCGCGTTGCAGGCGTCCGTGGCGTGCGGGTGCGAACCGCGCGCCGGGTCGCAGCGCAGCGTCACGGTCTGCTTCTGGTGGTGCGCCGCGGTCACGCCGATCGTGAGGCGGGTGGGCTGGTGGTGACGGTGGTGGGTCGTGGCTGCCGAGGCCCCCGCCGCCGGCACCACGCTCAGCACCGCGGCGAGGCCGATCCCCACGGCCAGCTTGCGGGTGGCTGTCGTACGCATACGTTCCCCTTCGTTGCGGCCCCGGCTCTCCCCTCCGGGACTCACTCACTGGGACGGGGCGGGTGTTCGGAACGTTCGCCAGCGTTTGGTCATCTCTGCGTCAGCGTCGGCCACTTGTTGATGTTGGGATCCTGCAGCGCTGCCCGGACGGCGGCCCGCCAGTCGCCGGTGGGGCGGTAGCCGAGCACTGTTTCGGCCCGTTCGTCCGGGCAGTTCCAGTCGCCCGCCAGGTGCACGGTGGAGCGGGTCAGGAACGGGGCGGGGCCGGGGGTGAACCGGTCGATGCGCTCGAGGAACGCGGCCAGGGCGTGCGCTGCGCTGTACGGGACGCTGTAGAGCGGCTTGCTGACGCCGAGCTCACCGGCCAGGAACGTGATGAACTCCCGCGCCGTGGGCAATTCCGGCCCGCAGATGGCGAACGCGTCGAAGGGCTCGGTATCGGCGCGCAGCGCCCTGACGAAGGCCTGGCCCAGGTCGGGTCCGGTGACGACCGGCCATCGGGCGCGCCCGCGTGCCAGCCAGGGCACCACGCGGGTGCGCAGCCGCGGAACGAGCGCGGGCAGCAGGCCGATGCTGTTGCCAGGACCGACGAAGTGGCCGAGGCGCAGGCTGACCATCTGCACCCGACCGGCACGGGCGCGCATGTGCTGCTCGACGTCCTGCAAGAACTCCAGATGCGGCCAGAACGTGGCCGGAGGGGGCGGTCGATCGCGGTCGGCGGTGGTGTGGATCGGCGCCGGGGCGCCGGTGGCCACCGTGCTCGCCAGGATGAAGCGGGTGACCCCGGCCTGCGCGCACCAGTCGATGAGATCGATGGTCGGGGTGTAGAAGCGCTGCTCCTCCTCCTCGCGGTGACCCCAGAACGCCGCCCAAGTGCCCGCGTGCGCGACCGCGTCGACCCCCCGCACGACCGTCTTGCGGTACTCGCCGTCGGTCAGGTCCCCGACCCGCTTCTCGCCGGTGAACCCGGCCGGCAACAGCTCGGGCCGCCGGCACGCGGCGACCACCTCGACGTCGGCCTCGTTGGCCAACGCCGCCAGGATGTGTCCGCCGAGGAACCCGGTGGCACCGGTGACCAGCACCCGCATGGGGTAATGATGGACCTCGAGGCGAGGAGGCCGCGTGGAGGTACAACCCAAGCAACCGTCGATGAAGGGCCCGGCGCAGTGGTTCACCGGTGACGTGTGGCTGGACGTCATCGCGCAGGGTCAGGGAACGTCACGGCTGCGGGTGGCGCGGGTGCGGTTCTCGCCGGGGGCGCGCACGGCCTGGCACTCGCACGCCATGGGCCAGACGCTGCACGTCGTCGAGGGCATCGGCCTGGTGCAGTCACGCGGCGAGGACGTCGTGACGATGCGTGCCGGCGACACCGTCTACACCCCGCCGGAGGAGTGGCACTGGCACGGTGCGTCCCCGGATCACTTCATGGCGCACCTGGCCATGTGGGAGGCCCCGCCGGGCGGCGGCGAGGAGCACACGTGGGGCGAGCACGTCACCGACGCGGAGTACCACCGGCACTGATGAGCGACGACGCACCGCGGATCCTCGTCGACGACACCGCCGCGTTGGCGCGCAACGCCGACCGGTCGGCCGCCGGCGCGATCTGGAAGCTGGACCCGACGCAGCGCGATCTGGACTCCAACCTCATCGCGTTGCCGCCGGGCGGTGGCATCGACGCGCACGAGGGCCCGGACCTCGATGTGCTCGTCCACGTCGTCGCGGGCAGCGGGCAATTGCACAGTGACGGTCAGGTGCTCGACCTGCGGCCGGGCACCTTGCTGTGGCTACCGCGTCGTGCGCCGCGGCAGTTCACGGCCGGGCCCGAGGGCCTCAGCTATCTGACGGTCCATCAACGTCGTCGAGTGGGCGGCCTGCAGATCGAGCGACGCTGAGATCAGACCTCGACGTGCGCGCCGAGCAGCACGGTGCGGTCGCGCGGTAGGCCGAAGTGGTCGGCGGCGTCCGCGGTGATGTGCGAGGTGGCGATGAACAGGCGCTTGCGCCACGCGGGTAGGCCCGGCACCCGGCTCATCTGCAGCTCGATCTTGGACAGGAAGTAGCTCGCGCCGTCGAGGTTGAGCCGGCCCTCTGTCTGCTCCGATGTCAGCAGGGCCAGTGCTTGCGGCACGTCCGGGGTTTCCATGTAGCCGAAGCGGATCGCGATGTGCGTGATGCCGTCGCGCGGATCGCCGAGATGGTCGACGACGAGTCGTTCGGACTCGGGCACGCGCGGGATGATGTCGACCTCCACCGAGGCGATCACCACGTACTCGTGCCGGACGTGATTGTGCGTCACATTGGCCCGTAGCGCCAACGGCGCAGTGGCCCGGCCCCGGTTCAGGAAGATGGCCGTGCCGGGCACGATCGTGGTCACGCTGCGCATCGCGCGCATGTCGTCGACGAAGCCCTGCAACGACCCCTCGAGCTCCACCCGGCGTTGGGTGATCAGGTGCCGGCCGCGCTGCCAGGTGACCATCACGGTGAATGCGGTGATGGCGATGACCAGCGGCAACCAGCCGCCGTGCACGAACTTGGTGATGTTCGCGGCGAAGAACAGCAGGTCCACGGCCACCAACAGGGTGGCCCCGCCCAGCACCAGCCAGGCCGGACCCCGCCAGGTGCGCCGCGCGATGTAGAAGAACAGGATCGTGGTGATGGTGATCGTCCCGGTGACCGCGATGCCGTAGGCGTAGGCCAGCGCGGAGGAATTGCGGAACGCGAACACCAGCGTCAGCACGGAGGTCGCGAGCAGCCAGTTGATCCACGGCACGTAGATCTGGCCGTGGGTCTTGCCGGAGGTGTGCACGATGCGCAGCCGCGGCAGGTAGCCGAGTTGCGCGGCCGCCGACGCGACGGAGAACGCGCCGGTAATGACGGCCTGCGCGGCGATGACGGTGGCGGCGGTGGCGAGCACGATCAACGGGATGCGGAGCGCGTGCGGCGCGAGCAGGAAGAACGGGGCGCTGCTGTGCTCGGGGTGCTGCAGGATCAGCGCACCCTGGCCGAGGTAGTTCAGCGCCAGCGCCGGGAACACGAAGAACAGCCAGGCGACGCTGATCGGGCGGCGACCGAAGTGGCCCATGTCGGCGTAGAGGGCCTCGGCCCCGGTGACCGACAGGACGACCGCGGCGAGGGCGAAGAAGGCGACCTCGAAGTGGCCGGTCACGTACTGCACCGCGTACGTCGGCGAGAGAGCCTTCAGGATGGCCGGGTGGCGGTGGATCCCCCAGACGCCCAGCGCACCCACGGTGCCGAACCACGCGATCATCACGGGGCCGAAGATGCGCCCGACGGCGGCGGTGCCGAAGCGTTGGCCGAGGAACAGCAGCAGGATGATCACGGCGGTGATCGGGACGACGGCGTCGGCGAAGCCGGGGCGGATGGTCTTCAGGCCCTCGACAGCGGACAGCACGGAGATCGCGGGCGTGATCATGCTGTCGCCGAGGAACAGCGCGGCGCCGAGCACGCCGAGGCCGGCCAGCACGAGTGCGGTGCGTTGGCCGCCGCGTCGGCCCGACGAGCCCCAGCGGCGCAGCAGCGTGATCAGCGCCATGATCCCGCCCTCGCCGTGGTTGTCCACGCGCATGGCCAGCGAGACGTAGGTGACGGTCACGATCAGCACGACCGACCAGACGATCAGCGAGACGATGCCGACCACCGCGGTCGACGAGACGGCCACCGGGTGTGGGTCGTCGGGGTCGAAGACGGTCTGCAGCGTGTAGATCGGGCTGGTGCCGATGTCGCCGAATACGACGCCGAGCGCCCCGACAACCACGCCGAGGCGCAGTGCGTCGGTCCTCGACCCGGCAGTCACTCGCGGCACCTTAGGGGGTCCCGGACAACGAAATCGAAAATCTTGACGCCGTCCTGACGCCGACTAGTTGAGCCGGCGCGTGCCCTCGGGCAGCCCGCCCCCGGCGTAGACGTCGGTGGCGAGGTTCTGCAGCGCGGTGAGCGCGACGTTCTGGCTCCACGGGCCGAAGGACACCCGGGCCACCCCCAACCGGGCGGCCGCGTCCAGGCTGATGGAGCCGGGGATGCCGATGATGTTGACCTTCTGCGGTCCGAGCGCGTCGACGAGCGCGCCCACGGTGGCCTCGTCGAGCTTGCCGGGGGCGAAGAAGTTCGAGGCGCCGGCGTCGAGGTACGCGCGTCCACGTTCGATGGCGTCGGCGAGCACCTCTTTCGGGTCCCGCTCGCCGGCCTTGAGGAAGGCGTCGGTGCGGGCGTTGAGCACGAACGGGATGTCCGCGGCCTCGGCCGCCTTCACCGCCGCCTCGACCGCGCGGACCGCGTCGGGCAGCGGCTTCATCTGGTCCTCGAGGTTGGCGCCGACGATCCCGACGTCGATGGCGCGGGCGATGGTGTCGCCCGCGTTGCCGTAGCCGCCCTCGAGGTCGGCGGTCACCGGCAGGTCACCCGCGGCCCAGGCGATCAGGCCCACTGCCTTGATCATCTCGTCGACCGGGATCTTCTCCCCGTCCGGATAGCCGTGAGAGGCGGCGATGGAGTGGCTGGCCGTGGCCAGCGCCTTGGTGCCCGGTGTCTGCGCGACCACCCGGGCGCTGATCGCGTCCCACACGTTGACGACGAGCAGCAACTCCGGGGCGGCGTGCAACTGCTGGAGGCGCTGAGCCTTCTCCTCTTGGGTCATGGAGGCAGTCTGCCCCGCGCGGCTGGACCAGGCGTCAGTGCACCGTGACCTTGAGCGTCTTGCTGGTGCCGGCCGCATTGCCGTGCGTGGCCGGCTCGTGGACGCGGTAGGACACGGTGCCGCGCGAGGTCTGCTTGACCTTGAACGTGGCCGTGCCGTGGTTGGACACGGTGCCGACGGCCACGGTGTGCCAGGACCCCTTCGAATACCGCTGCAGCTTCACCACGGCCTTGGGGGTGGTCGGCGTCGCAGCCACGGTGAACTTGACGGTGGCACCGCTCCTCACCGAGGCGTGGTTGGCCATCACGGTGACGGCGGGAGCCACGGGGAGCGCGGCCGTGCCGCTGACCGCGGGCAGGTGCAGCGCGCCGCCCGCCCACGTGGCGCGGTAGTCGGTGGACGTCTGCGGGCGGACCGTCACCGCGAACGTCCCGTCGGCGTGCGAGGTCACGTTGGCGATCGGCGTCCAGGTGCCGCCGGTGTGCGGGCGGGACTCGATCACCACGGCACCGCTGAACGGCAGGCCGGACCGGCCATCCGTCAGCCGGCCGGTGACGGTGCCGGCATGGCCTGCCACCCCCGGGGTGCTGCCCGACTGCAGGGTGAGCGCGGTGTGATCGATGGGCAGCGACTCGGCCGGACTGACGTTGCCGTAGGCGTCGCGGGTGAACGCGGAGACGGTCCAGTCGGAGTCGGTGGTCAGTCCCGTGAGCACGGCGTGCCCGTCGCGGCCGCGATAGACCTCGGTGCCGTCGGTCGGCCCGGGCGGCGTCGCACCCTTGACCAGCCGCACCGAGGAGACAGTCCAGTCCGCGACGGACGGATACGCCGGGTCGGTCCAGTGCAGGTTCAGCGCACCGTTGACGAGCTCACCGCCGAACTGAAGGACGCGGAACGGGGCGGCGTCGCTGCCCCCGATCAGCGGCACGTTCGGCAGAGTGCTGTCCCACACGATCGTGCCGGTCAGCGCCGGGCCGTTGTCGCAGCGCTGTTCGAACGTGACGGCGAAGTGCTGCCAGCCGTAGTTCTTGTCCAGACGCGCGTCCTGCACCACGAATGAGTCGTTGCTCTGGTTGCAGCCGCGGCCGATGCCGCTGACGTCCATCGCCGGGCCGTTCGGCGTCTGCCCCATCCGGTGCGCCTCGGAGTAGGTGCCGGCGGCGAGTGTTTGTCCGGCAGGCGCGTAGAACTCGGCGTCCCAGGCGGCGTGATTCGTGCTCGGGCCGTCGTCCATGTGCAGGTGGATCGCGCCGTTCCCGTCGGCGGTGATCACTGCGGTGCTGGGATCGAAGGCCCAGTCGAGGCCCTGGCCGACCCAGTCCCCCGATTCGCTGTGCATGGTCCAGGTCGCGGTGCCCGCGACGGCGTAGCCGTCGAGCGGGATCTGGTGCCAGCCGAACGCGCCGCTGTCGTAGAGGGTCAGGGTGCCGCGGTGGTAGCCCGCCGACGGCGGGGTGAAAGCGATGGTCACGGTGCACGATTGCCCCGGCGTCAGGGCGTTGGTGGAGGGCGAGTTGCAGGTCTGGCCGCGCAGAGCGAAGTCCCCGTCGACGCCCTCGATCTGCATCCCGTCCAGGTAGATCGTCCGGCTCGAGGTGTTGACCACGGTGAAGGTCTGGTCCGGCGCCGAGCGCCCTACGTAGGTCGAGGGGAACACGAGGCGATCGGCGGCCACCAACACATCGGGGTCCTGGACGGGTTCGTGGTAGCGCAGTTCCCCGTTGAGCACGCGGTTCTCGCTGCCGTAGCACTGCACCTCGTAGAACAGCCACAGCCGGCTGAGGTCCGGGGTGATGTCCAGGATCTGGAAGCGCGCGCCGGCCGCCGAGCACAGCGCGTCGCCGTACACGTTGATGGTCCCGATGTTGGGGTTCACGCCGTAGCCGAAGTTGCCGCCGCCGTAGCTGCCCACGTCGAAGGCGTGACCCGACGGTGCGGTGAACATCAAGCGGTAGCTCGACGAGTCGTCGGTGGCGTTGCCGGCGGTGATGGTGAACCCGGTCGGGTACCCCTCGACCCCGAGCGAACCCGCGCCGTCCCGGAACAAGGTGGTCTTCGTGTCCGTGTTGGTCGAGTTCGTCAGCGTGAAGAAGGAGGTGGTGATCGCAGGCGTGGCTGCTTGAGCGTTCGCGGGCAGCCCCAACGGCACGAGCACGCACAACGAGAACAGCTTTCCAGCACAGTGGGATCCGAAGCTTGGAATTCACGTGACTTGAAGTCGCGGC
>JADMIO011678453.1_pt1 | contig 82668 bp, 73 predicted proteins | sample 8958161 | NCBI WGS metagenome assembly JADMIO01 (sample SAMN16585339, study PRJNA669376) | soil metagenome | isolation source: Crop rotation soil | place: USA: Cullars Rotation, Alabama | collected 2011
TATGGTGAAAGTTGGAACCTCTTACGTGCCGATCAGATTAAAACGAAAGGCCCAGTCTTTCGACTGAGCCTTTCGTTTTATTTGACCATGTTGGTATGATTTAAATTAATACGACTCACTATAGGGTCAGTGCGGCCGCGACTTCAAGTCACGTGAATTCCAAGCTTCGGATCCCACTGTGCTGGAAAGATGCGCATCCTGCGAGACAGCGACTTCCAGAAGATGCTTGTGGACTACCCACGCGCCCAGCGCACCTTCCTCGTAGCGCCGGGGGTGACTGACGAGGTGTCCTCGGAGTGGCTCATCCGCTCGGGAACGGGCCAGGAGTACAAGCCCTCCGAGTACTTGGATGCCTTCGCTTCCTTCGTACGTGAGCACCAGGGCCAAGTCGAGGCACTCTCGATCTTGCTGTCGAGACCGAAGGACTGGGGTGCGGCACCGCTGACCGAGCTACGTCAGGCGCTGACTGAGGCTCCGGAGCACTTCACCGAGGCCAACCTGCAGCGGGCCTTCCACGCTGCCCATCACAAGGCACTCGCCGACATCATCTCCATGGTCAAGCGTGCGGCCATCGAGACTTCGCCGTTGCTGACAGCCGAGGAGCGGGTCAACCAGGCTGTCGACCGAGTCCTCGCCGGCCGCACGCTCACCGAGCCCCAGGTGAGGTGGGTGGAGTACATCCGTCAACACCTCGTCGCGAACCTCTCCATAGAGCGAGACGACTTCGAGGCGATCCCGGTACTGTCCGATCACGGCGGCTGGGGTCGTGCGAACCGGGTGTTCGACGGGCAGCTCACCGACTTGATTGAGAAACTGAATGAGGAGCTGGTAGCTGCATGACAGACGTAGTCGGCAAACTCTGGGGGTTCTGTCACGTCCTGCGCCACGATGGCGTCGACTATGGTGACTACATCGAGCAGCTGACCTACTTGCTCTTTATAAAGATGGCCGATGAGCGTGGCGTTGAGCTACCTGAAAACACCGACTGGCCGTATCTCCGCAAGCAAAGCGGAACGGATCTGAGCGACGCCTATATCGAGGCGCTACGTACCCTCGGCAAGCAGCGTGGCATCCTTGGAGACATCTTCAGTGGAGCGCAAAGCCGCTTCAGCAATCCTGTAAACCTCCAGAAGCTTATCGGCATCATCGACGAGACCGAGTGGACGTCGCTCGACGTCGACATCAAGGCCGCAGCCTTCGAGGGCCTACTGGAGAAGGCTGCATCCGAGGGTAAGAAGGGTGCGGGCCAATACTTCACGCCGCGCTTGCTCATCCAGTCTGTGGTTCGCTGCATTAAGCCCGACCCACGGGCGAGCAAGAACTTCGCCATCGGCGATCCCGCTTGCGGCACAGGTGGATTCCTGGTCGCAGCTTATGAGTGGCTCAAGAACGAGACCGGCGGTGCACTTGACCGGGACACCGCTTTTCGCGTACGCAAGAGCACTTACTTTGGTCAAGAACTGGTTGCTCGACCTCGGCGCCTTGCACTCATGAACATGTATCTTCATCAAGTCGAGCCACACATCACGCTTGGCGACTCAATTTACGAAGAACCGAGCCGCCAGCGCTTCGATGTCATCCTCACCAATCCTCCATTCGGCACCAAGGGTGCCAACCAAGCTCCAGTCCGTGATGACTTCGTCATATCCACAAGTAACAAGCAGCTCAACTTCATTCAACATATCCTCACCACTTTGAAGCCAGGCGGACGCGCAGCAGTCGTGGTGCCGGACAACGTGCTCTTCGCAAGCCAGGCAGGTGATGTCTTCGAGCTGCTCATGCAGGACTGTGACGTCCACACTGTTCTGCGGTGTCCCCGTGGCACGTTCAGCCCATACACCGAGGGCACTAAGACCAACGTCATCTTCTTTACGAAGGGCCGGCCCACAGAGCGGACGTGGATTTATGACGGTCGCGCCAATGTACAAAAGATAACCAAGAAGAGTCGACCACTAACGCCGGATCACTTCTCCGCGTTCGAGGTGTGCTATGGCAGCGACCCCGATGGCCGAGGTAAGCGACAGGAAAGCGATTCCCCGGATGGACGCTGGCGCAGTTTCACGCTTGCTGAAGTAGAGGAGCGTCACTATAAGCTCGACAGTTTCAAGTGGTTGCGTGACGAGGAGCTTGACGATCCTAGTGAATTCCCGGAGTTGGAGGAACTTATTACAGATGCAACTGAAGAACTCCAGCTCGCGCTCGATGATCTCACCGATCTTCAACGCATCCTTGAAGGCAATGGAGGCAGCGATGTCTGAAGGCGCTTCGTTGCCAGAAGGGTGGAGGATATCAACTCTGGGCTCGATAGGACGCTACTTGAATGGCCGTGCCTTTAAGTCATCGGAATGGGGACGGGCCGGTCGTCCAATCATTAGGATTCAAGATCTGACTGGCTCAAATAGGAATCCAAACTACTTCGAGGGGGACGTCGAAGACCGGTACGTGGTCCGGCGCGGCGACTTCCTGATCTCCTGGTCTGCCACGCTAGGAGCTTACATCTGGGATGGCCCGGAGGCTGTCCTCAACCAACATATCTTCAAAGTAGAGTCCAAGATTGATAAGAGGCTTCACTATCATCTAGTACGGAACCTCATCGCGGAGCTCGAACGAAATGCACATGGTTCGGGGATGGTTCATGTAACGAAAGACGTCTTCGATAGTACGGCTGTAGCAGTTCCGGATGATAAAACGGTCCAGAAGCAACTCGCGGCAACTATTGATGATGCTGAGACGAAGCGCCAGTCTGCGGCCTCGCATATTGTATGCGCACGACGAGCGGTCGCGCGACTCCGTCCCGCCGTACTGGCAGCCGCGTGTTCTGGCCGTCTCACGGCTGACTGGCGCGAGGCACACCCTGACCGCCCCACGGTTGAAGTCGCTCTGGAGAGGCTCGCTAAGAGCCCCAAGAAGCGCAAGACGGATCGATTCGAGGATCTACCTCTACCCGACCTACCTGACAGTTATGTGCATAGCACGGTCCGTTCTGCAGCCGTACTGCTGGAGTATGGAACCTCTCAACGGGCCGAAGCAGTCGCCAATGGCGTACCGGTGCTCCGTATGGGCAACATCCAGGAGGGGCAACTCAGCCTAAGCGATCTCAAATACTGCAAAGTCGACCGTGAGATCGAGCGATTGATCCTAAGAGGCGGCGATCTCTTGTTCAATCGTACTAACAGCCCCGAACTCGTTGGCAAGAGTGCAGTCTTCCATGAAAAAGGTTCAATGACATTCGCGTCATATCTCATTCGCGTGCGTTTCGGTGCAGATGTGGCGGACCCTGATTTCGTTAGCTACTGGATCAACTCAGCCTGGGGTAGGGCGTGGGCTCGCCAAGTCAAGACCGATGGGGTGAGTCAGTCTAACATCAATGGCACGAAGCTCGGAGCAATGCCGTTGCCCTTGCCTCCAATCGAGGAACAGCGAGAAATCGTTCGTCGTGTGTCGCACATGCTCGATGCGGCTGACAACCTCCGTTCACGCATTGACCGTGCGGCGCGCCAGGTAGATAGGAGTTCTCAAGCAGTCCTTGCAAAGGCATTCCGCGGCGACATGCTACGGGAGTCCGCATCTGATTCCAGCGAGGTTGAATAGATGGTCGCAGGTGACAACCCTATTCACAAACCTGAAGAGGATGTACTTGCCAGACTTCCTGTAGCCAAGGCGTTCGCCGCGCATGTGCTTTCTCTTGACGCTAGTGAGGGCCTGGTTGTCGGCGTCCTGGGTGCATGGGGCTCCGGCAAGACTTCCTTCGTCAACCTCGCTCGAACTGACATTGAAGAGGCTGGCGCAACAATACTTGACTTTAATCCCTGGATGTTCAGCGGTGCCGAACAGCTGGTCGAGTCGTTCTTCGTGGAGTTAGCGGCGCAGTTGAAACTGCGTCCCGGCCTCGATGAGATAGGTAAAAGCCTCGAAGAATACGGAGAGACGTTCTCCGGCATGGCCTGGTTGCCGTTGGTGGGACCGTGGATTGAGCGTGGAAAGACGGCGACGACGCTGCTGGCGAAGATACTTCAGCGCAGAAAGGAAGGAATAGGAGGGCGTCGCGAAAAAGTACAGACAGCCCTGTCCGATCTCGACAAGCCGATAGTTGTCGTACTAGATGACATAGATAGACTCACGACAGCTGAAATCCGCGATCTGTTCAAGCTTGTACGGTTGACCGCCAGCTTCCCGCACATCATCTACATTCTCGCATTCGATCGACTGCGAGTCGAGGATGCACTTGCGGAACAGCATATCCCTGGTCGGGACTACTTGGAGAAGATTCTCCAGCTCGCTGTCGACCTACCGGCAGTTCCAGATCACGTCATGAATCGTCAGATCTTCGCGGCCCTTGATGGAGCGCTATCTGGCATAGACAACCCTGGTCAACTTGACGGGGAGGTGTGGCCGGATGTCTTCATGGAGATCGTTCGGCCGCTTATACGTAACATGCGCGACGTTCGTCGCTACGCAGTCTCCGTTCATGGCACAGTTGAGGCGCTCGACGGCCAGATCGCACTGGCCGACGTCCTAGCACTGGAGGCGATCCGGGTACTACTGCCGGACGTATTCGGCAACCTCCACGCGTCTGTCGCGGGGCTTACAGGGACTGCCGACCGTCCATACGCCGGAGCAGGAGGAGACGCGCAAGCACAAGTCGATGCCCTACTGGCAGCCAGTGAGAGTCGGGCGGATGTCGTAAAGGCCATGATCTCACGGCTCTTTCCTGCCGCCGACCGTTACATTGGTGGGAGCAATTATGGCAGTGATTGGAAGCGTCGGTGGCTGCGCGAGAGGCGGGTAGCTCACGAGGAGATCTTGCGCCTGTATCTGGAACGCGTTGCCGGGGAGGGGCTGGAGGCATTTACGGATGCTGAGCGGGCGAGGGCGCTCCTGAGCGACGGGGGAGCGTTGGATACCTACCTCCGTTCATTGGACCGGGAACGACTCGAAGACGTAATCCAGGCCCTAGAGGCCTATGAGGATGATTTCACTCCCGCCGATTCGATCCCCACCATAACGACTCTCCTGAACCTACTGCCCGAGCTTCCGGAACGGCAGACTGCGGGACTCTTTGATCTCGATCCCCGCCTAATAGTAGGCCGTGTCACATATAGACTGCTGAAGGCTCTTCCCACACCAGCGGCGGTTGAGGTGGCTGTGCGAGAGATTCTGCCCAACATAACTACACTTTCGGCGAAGCTCGAGCTGGTCGGTCAGGTTGGCTATCAAGATGGAGTCGGCCACAAGCTCGTCTCGGAGGAAGCTGCCGCTGAACTCGTTGAGGGCTGGCGCAACGAAGTTCGAGCCGCGTCGTCGGATGACATGGCAAGAGAATACGACCTCATCAGGGTTCTGCTACGAGCAAAGCCAGAGGGCGAGGAGGCATATGAGAGTTTTAACATAGACGACTCGCCGGCTCTTACACTGCGTCTTCTTCAGGCTGCGCGTACCGAAACTAGGAGTCAAACTGCTGGTAATCGTGCGGTCCGCCGCTCTTCACGTCTCGCCTGGGATATCCTGACTGACATTTCTGGTGGCGAGGAGGTGCTGCGCGCCCGAATTGACGCCCTGAAGTCTCTGAACCCAGAAGGGCAGGATGAACTACTGGCACTCGCGGACAGATATCTGGGCGGGTGGCGCCCTAGTGATGATGACTGAGTCTTGAAAGCTGGAACGCCGCAGACATTCTAGCCCGCGGCGATCACTATGGCGCCGACATCCGTCTCTTGCGTCCAGCCCCCGTAGGCGATGTTGTTCTCCTTGGCCCATACGCGTCCAGCTGTGTCGAGAATCATCTGCAGGCCGCCATTGCCAGCCGCAATCTTGTCAACGCCACCTGTGGTCTCTTGCGTCCAACCACCCACACCTATAGTTTTCTTCGCCCAAACGTTCCCTGATGTGTCTTTGATCATTTGTAGACCTGCGTCACCGGCGGAGATATCGATTATTCCTCCGGTGGTCTCTTGAGTCCACCCTCCTAACCCAATACCAATCTTCGACCACACCCTGCCGGCTGAGTCGAGGATCATCTGTCGGTTTATTGAACCAGCGGAGATGTCGACTATGCCCGTTCCGGTTTCCTTCGTCCAGCCGCCGTAGCCGATAGTGCTCTTCGCCCAAACTTGGCCTGCCGTATCTAAAATCATATGCTGGTTATTCGCACCAGCTGCAATCTCGGTAATGTCGCCAGCTGTCTCCTGGGTCCATCCACCATTGCCAATCGAATTCTTCGCCCAGACCTTGCCCGCGCCATCGAGGACAACCTGCAGCGCATTATCGCCCAGAGCGATGTCCATTTCCGTTGATGGTGTCTCGCCGGTCCAGCCGCCATAGCCGATACTATCCTTCGCCCAGACCTTGCCAGAGGTGTCGAGAAGCATCTGAGGTTGGCCACCTCCACCGCCCAGACCAACGCCGGTGCCGTTGACGTCAATGTAATTGTCCGCCCTGACGCTATTCTCTGTCTTTGGATTGCCATCGAAGTCTTTGTTAAACTCGGTTACTTTTACTGAGCCGTCGGCGTTGACAGACTCGACGAAAGCAACATGACCAGGATCCGAATCCGGATCACTGTCGTCACCTTCCCAGTGTGCAATATCACCTGGTTCAGGGGTATGATCTACGGTCCACCCCTTTGCCGGCGCGTTGTTATTCCAGCTGGTCGCAGTACCTAGGCCGGAGGCATCCTTACCAAGGGTTGCCGCGACGCGCCAGGCAACATAAGAAGTGCAGTTTCGCAAATCATATCCCCATTGGTCTCTGTAATACCAGGTGGTGTCTGGTGTTGAGAGTGTTGCCGTCGAACAGTTATAGGCTGCGCTCTTGCCGTCGCAAGTCGCCTTACTCAGATAGCCCCAGGTATATGTATCAAGAGCTGGAGGTTGCGGCACCGGGGCGGCATCGGCCCAAGGGTAATCTGCAAGGCCTTCTGCTGCCGCCACATCGGGGGATATCAAAGCATCTTCGGCAGTAGTCGCCACGGTCGCTGCAGTCGTGAGCGCCAGGACCAGCCCTGCACGGCCTACAAGTCTCGATGCTCGGGTCGCGATCTCACGAAGTCGTGAGGCCTCGGGTGGCGCCGTGAGCTCCGAGACGGGAGTTGATAATTCTAAAGGTGCTTCGCTGTTGTAGTGCATTGTTCATGTCCCTGGCTATTCGTCTTGAAGACCAGGAATGGACTCAAGACGACTATTGCTGTATTGGTTTAAGTTCCCTGAGGGCGCTGACTAGGGAGCCAACTGCTTCTGACTCCAACTGTGCTTTGCTCTGATCCGTAAGACATGAGCCTTTGGGAGCGCCTACGTAGTACCACTTGCCGGCGTATGTGACGTTGAACGCGGCCGATCTTTCTTCTTGGGCGCTTGCTTGCGTTGTCCGTCTCGTCGCATAGACGCCGATGCCGCCGCTCCGACCGGAGTTGCCGGAAACGTCTGTCGGAGCCAACTTACAATTGCTGCCAGCCAGACTCGCAATCTTCCCAACCTCGAACCAAGCTGTCTGAACATCGCTCGATGAAGAAGTGACCAATCCGTACGTCACGTCGCCCTGAAGCTGTGCGGGCAGAGGAAACCGCACGCCCCATTCTTTGATTACGAGATACTTTCCAGCCTCAGACGGGTCTGCTGGCTCACTTGACGGTGGACTCTGCGCCGGGGGCGGTGTCTGTGACGTCGGCGTCGGAGACGTCGTCGTGTCTTTCCGACTCGCAACCTTCCATCCGACGAATCCGATCGTCGCCAACACAAGAAGTGCTACGAGCACCCATACCACTGAAAATCCTGAGGTTGATTCCCTTCTTGTCACATGTACCCTCGCTAATTACCTTAAGCAGCATTATCAATTAAACGCTGGACTATTGCAATAGCTGTTGGCCGTGCTACTGAACAAGCGCAATCCGAGTTATAATAGGTGATATTTCTGATGAATAGACAAAGGTTTTTGGAGTTGCTAGAGCACCTGAAGAGTGAGGCCGATGACCCCATCCAGTTGCGCCATCAAGGTGAGGGCTATTCTTGGCAGCGGAAGATTCTCCGACTCTTACTGGAAGTATTTGGTGAGGACGACCCACTTGTGGCCCGGATGCTATCGCTAAACTTTGAAGTCAATTCGAGCTATGATCAAGATCATGAACGTGCCTTCGTGCGATGGGTCAAAGATGTCCGCAGCGTAATAAATGACGCCATATACTATGCCAAGCTCGGAAATTCAGCCTTGAGTGACTTGGCCTCGCCGATCGTAAAGCCTGGCTGGTGTGATCCAGATCTCTGGGAGCATGTTGAAAGTGCGGTTACCGCGGAGCGCTGGATGGAAGTAGCGAGTCGGGTCGAGATCTATGTCGAGGACAGAGTGCGTCGGTGGTGTGGCAATCCAAAGGACATCAAGGGAAACGTTCTGGTAGGAAAGGCCCTATACGCAAAGGTGTTCGCAGACGATGCCCCCTATCGTCTTGGAAGGCAGCAAAGCGAGTGGGAGGGTTGGCGCTCGTTGAGCGTTGGCTTCGCACTCGCACTGGGAAATGTAGATAGACACAACATTCAAAGCCGTGATGATGCTGAACGGTATGCGTTTGGCGTACTGGGGACAGGGAGCTTGCTACTAACGCAACTAAAGTACGAGCATGGAAACAAGCTGCGTCGTAGAAGACCTAACTTGGCGATCGATGGTGGCTGGAGATACTTGCTTGATCAGGAGTGATGCGGGTGGTCGTACACCTAATTTGTTGCCTCAACTGTCATTATGCTGTGTCGAAGCTCGTTGAACGCGTCAGCTTTAGGCCCTGTCAGGAACTTTGAGCAACCATCTTTACCCCAAATGCTGCCGTACCAGAAGTCGCCCAGATGCGTAAAACCCGCGGCACCGTCATGGGGCGTAGGCGTACGGATCACATCTAGGCCGGGGTCTGCGGCCGTGTCTCTACACTCCGGCTGAAATAGCTTAGAGTTCAAGTCGGCAGCTTCAAAGTGACCGTCGCTCTCGTCAAACTCCCTAAGAGCGTAAAAGACATTGCCCTTCAGGCTGGAAGGGAGGAGGACTCTCACTCCCCACTCTTTGATTACGAGATACTTGCCGGCCTCAGACGGGTCTGCTGGCTGACTCGGAGTTGGGCTAGGTACAGGAGCGGGCGTCTGAGCCGTTGGCGTCGGCGACGTGGTCGTGTCTTTTCTGTTCGCGACACTCCATCCCGTGAAGCCTATTGCCGCCAACACGAGGAGCACGACGATTACCCAAACTACTGAAAACCCCGATGATGATTCCTTACTTGTCATATGTACCTTACCGCAATTCTACCGACGTTTGCATCTTCTCGAATTTATCCCAGTAGGTGGGGTCTCGCTGAACATTCAGTTCTTCGTTGATGCTTCGCAGTGAGTAAGTCTTATTGCCGGCGTCAAAGAGCACGTGTTCTAACTTGCTCGGTACGGGCTGGGTCTTGGGCAGATTTATCGTGAAGTGTGTAACTGCCTTGCCTCCGACCAGTGCCTCTGACTTACCAACTTTGGCGGAGCTGTTATCCCCGTACTGCTGAGCGTATTGGCTGACTACCGCGTCGTATCCTTTGTCGACGATCTCGAATGTTGCTGCTCCTTTGTACTTTTCGGTGGTGTTGAAGTTGATGTTCGCAGCGAACTCAGTTGGCAACGACCCAGACGGCTCTTCTACCGATACTTCCTCTACTTTCCATTCATTCGGATAGTAGAAGCTGAATCCATACTTGTCGTTTGTGTACTTCGTCATTCCTTCGTAGGGGTTCGGCTCATTGCCCGGCGCAGGCGGTGTTGGGCTGGGGTCGGGACTGGGACCGACCGAAGGAGTTGTAGCCGATCTCGTATCACTGGACTTCTTGAACACCAGATAGCCCACGCCAGCGATGGCTACCACGAGGACTACCGCTGCTAAAATACCGACGGCCCCAAAGCCCAGTTGATTTGGTGTCGGGTGTTTCTTCACGCGCGAGTCCTGTTTATGTTGCTATTGCTTTGAGCGTACAGCGAGCTATCAGGAATAGCAAGAATCTTTATGGTCGTATTGTGTATCCTTGTGTCGAGCGTGATTATCACGCAGTATTCGTTTAACAGAAGTGGTTCCTATTCCGTACTCAACAGCCAAATCCTTGGCCGTGCAGCCGGTTCGGTACCGTGCGATGAGTGCCTGGATCTGAGCACCCGTCAGCCGTTCGCTGATCCGCATGTGTCGGGCATCCCGGCTTCGGGACGGGACGCTCTGGCTGGACTTGATGCCAGGCTCCTGCACCCGCCGTACCGCCTGAGCCAGGTCGTAACAGAGGTCAGGACGGTTGGAGTAACGGCGTAACAGGTCCACCAACCAAAAATTCCACCTCATGGTGGGGTTTTTGGTTGGGTGATGCCAGTTCGAACCCGCGGCCGTGCCAGCTTTGCTGGTACAAGGTCGTGGGTTCGATATTCGAGGACGCGCGCAGATGCTCGCATCGAGCACGCCGCAAGAATATATGCGCGTTAGGCGCTGTACTCCCATCTTCTCCACCAAAAATAGCAACCCACTTTTAAAGTGGGTTTTGTTTTATAGGTTGATGCTGCTCAAGACTTCCAGCATGGAGCTTAGCTGTGCCGCGTCGGGCTCGCCGAAGCTGCTTTCCACGGCCGCATCCGCGGAGTCGTGAACGTCTCGCGCATGTTCTACCAGTTCGTGCAATACAGCACCCGCCGCCTGATAGGCCGGTGATTCCGGCTGCAGCTGGTCAAATGCCGTTAGCAAGTCTTCTAATTCGTCAGCCTGCATGTCGCCGTTCAGTATTTCCGCAATCACCAGTTCGGCGCCGGGCAGGCAGATGCGCGCCTTATCAAAAAGCTCGTGGCCGACCGGCAATGACATAAAATGCGGGTCAAAAAAACGACGGTCGCCATGCTGGAAACGCAAACTTTTAAAGGCGGATGGTCCTTCGATGTGTACGGTGTGGGCCGAGGCATTATCTGTCACTTGATGCCCGACGATCCGGGTGGCGGTTACCTCTACCCTGGTATCGGTATCGAGCGGAATGGCTGCCCATAGCCAGCGGGCCTGCTTGTACGGCATTATTTCGCCACTGCCCCGGAACACTTCAAAGGCCCGTTGCAGCCCATTAATAGCCAATCCGGCGTTCGCCGCGTGCATTGCGTTGTTTTTTTGAATCAAGATAGCGACGTCTACGTCAGTCAGATCATTTGACGCTGGACCGCCAATAGCTCGCATTTCCGCTAAAGTTGGTTCCCTGCTCATCAGCATCGGGCCGCGGTAATGAGGGTACTGCTCGGCTACAACGACCCCGTTGGCGTGGCGGAGCAGGTCGTCAGACCAGTACGTTAGCTCAGTTAACAGACCCGCCCGTTCAGCATCCAGCCCGGGCGGCGCGGCCATTGTTCGCATGTCTATGCTCATCCGATCTAGTTTATAATGACATTCAGGAAAATCACATGAACAAATACCTTATGCACATGCTGGACGCCATCACCAATGGCGGTACGTACCGGATAGTTTTTTTGGGCGATTCGCTTACCAGCAACGAATGGGTGCACCCCAACTGGCGCGAAATTGTTGAATACGTGCTTAAGCGCGAACTCATACAGCCGGCCGGCAACTGGAAAATTCCCAGCTGGGGCCTACGTTTTTATAACGCCGGGTTCGACGGCTCCAGCACCGTGGATTGGACCGTAAAATTGGATAGCGAGGTTTTGGCACTCAAACCAGACCTGGTAGTTATTATGGGTACGGTTATCGATGTATTCTACCAAATCCCGCCCGTAGAAAGCGCCCAGAATATTTCGCAGATCATTTCAAAGCTCGCTGAAAACGGCGTTGGCAACATCGTCTATATGACAGACACTGCCAGCGCCGACCAGGCCACCCACGCGGCTTACCAACCCTACGCCGATGCCGCGGCCCAGTTGTTCCCGCGCCAAAGCACGTATTTTATTGACTTGCACAAGCTTTATTCGGCTTACGACCTGCGTCTATTTTATACATTCAAAAACGATGACGGCACTCCGGACAACTTGCACCCGAACCGTTTAGGCCAGGCATATACGGCCAAATTATTCCTGCGCCAGTTCTTAGCCATAGAATTCAACCCGGAACGCTACTTGGAAGACCTGAACAACGACGTCAAATATCCCAATTACCAGCCCTGAGCTTTTTTAGGGGCCATTGAGCTTTTGCCGCGTATCTGTTATACTGCTTCATCGATACGGGGCATTAGCGCAGTTGGCTAGCGCGCTTCCATGGCATGGAAGAGGTCATCGGTTCGAATCCGATATGCTCCACCAATAAAAACGCCTGTCGACTGCATGACAGGCTTTTTTATTGTCAATTTTCAAAGGCCGGTTTTGCTTGTGCTTCACAAGATAACTTATATCTGCTGTAATAAAGGTATCCATTTATGGCGAGTGCGGAATTAACAGTAAGCCCGGTAGCATTGGCAGAAGACATGCTGCAAGTGCCGGCTTTTTATGATCCGGATTTGCGACACACAGCTCTCACTGCGCCGGAAACGCTTACTCCTGACCAGGTCGGCGATGAACGCCTGCTTCTATACCGGGCCGCCCTTCGCGAAGTAGCCCAGGCCCGGCGCGAAGACCGCATGTTTGCAAAAGACGCCGGTGATGCGGGCTTTCAGCTAACCGACTTCAGCAACGAAACGTGGCGACCGAGTGCCGAAAAGGTTGAAGAGATCCGGGCAAAGTTAGAACCTCACGCGGCGCGTTTGGCGATGATCAATAATTTTGAGCGGAGTGTGGCCGAAGGCCCTGACCCTTACCTTCGCACCTCTCAGGACGATGTTAAGAAATCTTTCTTGGCTTATTTGCGAGGCGGCCGCACCGGCCAACAGGACCCGCACGGTTTTCAAAAATCCGGCCGCATCGTTTGGCCGACGGGCGGCGGCAAGACGGCCATGGCCAGCCGCATTGCCGAAGCTGCGGGCGTTGGGCAGCCAGTTTCGGAGCAACGCAGCGAACGCATCCGCGCGCTTGTAGTAACCTCCCGCTTGCGCCTGGTCAAAGATTACATCGGCGAAAATGGCTTAAGCGGATTTGGGAAATTCGCCAAAGGACTTCTTGTTACACAAATCACTGGCTCAAAAAAACGCTTCGAAGGTGATGCCGTAACCGTCCCGTACCAATTGTTTGCAAAGGCCGTAGAAAAAAACTGGATTGACGGCCACGACTTCCAACTGCGAATGTATGACGAAGGCCACAACGTGCTTGGCAGAAAAGCTTTGGCCGCACGGCAAAAGCTAAACGAACAGGCGCCGGGCGTGGATGTTGCCCTTACTGCCACCCCGATGTATAACTCGAGGAGGACTATATACGAGTCATTCCCGCACGACATTGCCACCATGGATTTTCGCACCGGCATAGATACCGGAGAGATAAACGGCGTACAGCTCATCGGGCTGGCAACCGGCATAAAAGCACCGGAAAAAGAGGGGCGGCACGACTATACCGAGCAAGAGCTTGCGCCGCTGCGCAAAGACAAGGAACGCAACGCGCAAATTGTGGCTGCGGCCAAGCATTTTGTATCTACCGGCCGGCGGACGTTCGTAACCACCATTGCCGGCGACAAATGCTGGCATGCCCGGTATTTGGCCGCCGCCACGGCTGAAGAAAAAATCCTGGATCCGAAATCAGGCGCTCTGCGGCCGATTCGGGCCGCGGCTATCGGCAACTTCCAAAAAGATACCGACAACGACAAAGCTATAGACGACTTCAATAAGGGCAAACTCGACGTGCTTTTTGAAGGAAAACTCGCCGACGAAGGCATTGACCTGAACGCGGACGCCGTTATTTTGACCGACCTTACTAACTCGCCGCTCAAGCGATACCAGCAAGTGGGGCGGGGTGCCCGGGCAGACCTGGCCCGCCCACTCACCCTGATTGCCGAATTCCTTGACAATTGCAACACGGCGCGGGCCACCGCATGGGGTGTCGTGGGCGAAGAAGAAATTCAGCAAGGCTTGATACTGGGCGGCAACTTGTCCGCAGACGTGGTCAGGCAGTTAAAAGCCCGGCAATCACCCGGCCCACGGCCCAACTCTTTCCAGAACGGGCCGGGCCAAAGCGGACCAGACTTTACAGAACGAGACATACTGCCGGAAGCACTGGACCTGCACATGCTGCCGCCCAAGCTGTCTGCTATGGTTGCTGCTGTCGAGTTGAATCCCGTAAAAGTCCTTACGATCAAGCCCGGCGAATACGGCTACCCGGCAGAAACTTTACCCACCCTCATAGACGTAACTGCTACGTATTGCTCGGACATATCTTCCCAAGCTATGAAGCGGCTATTAGAAAGCAAAGGTTTCAAGTTGCCGACTAAATTGGCTCCCGGCCACGGCTTCCAGTATCTGGTGCCAAAGAATGCCATTGAATTCCTGGATACCTATGAATTCCCGGAACCCGCCAAAGAAGGTGAAATGAGCGCCTCGGAGATCGCGGCGTACGCCGGCTGGGGGACGTTTGCTGTCAACAAGACCATCTCGGATATCGAAGAATACTTTCATTTTGATACGGTAGAGCGGCGGTCGCGAGGCCGCAACCACGTGCGCCCCCATTACAACCCGGACCAAATCGCTCTTATCGTTGAATACCTGGAAAAAGAACTGGCACCCCCAGTCTCTGAAGACGACGTGCGGCTCGCCAATTTCTCGAAAGAAATAGACACGCACCCGAACCAGATCGTGACGTATTTGGCGGAAAAACTTGACCGGCTGCCGTACAACCGCAGCGACGAAAACAAGCGTAAAATCAGGTGTTTATCTAAAGAGGATGAACGGCTGGCACGCGAAAAATTCGCGCCGCATACGCTCGAAGCCGCAGAAACAGCCTCCGCCGAAATCCCGCCCGGGGAGCAGGCCGCATCCCAAGGTTCGGCCAAAGCCGAAACCCAGCAGGAACAAAAAAGAGAAGAGCAGCTCGATGCAACGCAAACAACTTCCACGGCAACCGCGCGGGAAACACCGCAGGGTAAGGGTAATCCCAGGAACCAGCCGGTTGTTTCCCAAGGTACCGCCACCCGTGCGGATGCCGCCAAAAGAAAGCGCCGGGAACGTAGCGACGCGCTGGCCGCATGGGAAAAAATCGCAGATTTGCCTGCCAAGGTGAATTGCTTGCCCCACACGGTACCCTTCCTGACCGAGCGGTTTGGCGACGCCGCCAGTGTACGGGTGCGACCCGGGCATAATGATATGGAGATGCACCCGGATGTGTCCGCCGAAATAAGCCTTTTTGCGGCCGAACGCCCGGTAGCAGGCCCAGGTTGGGTCAGTATGGCGTCAATAATGGATATGTCGGGCAGCCGCCCCTCGGCCATCCGGATAGCTATGCGCCGCCTGGGCATCAACGGTACGCAGACTGACATTTTTAAAGATCCAGACCGGCCTGGAAAACCGCTCGACGTATTTATCCTCGAAGACGCGTCATACTCGTTGCTCGAAGACCTGATCAAAGAGTAAAAACAAAAAGGCCTGTGTGAGGAATACAGGCCTTTTTGTCGCTTCATGCGCGCCCACCGGGCGGCTTTTGGTTTGTTTTTGAATGTTTTTTATGTTCCGCACAAACTTTTGGCCGCTTGCGCACGAATTACTTTAAGCATAGCCGCTTTACAATAAATGTCAAGCAGCAAACTAACTTTGCAAATATACCTTCAATTTCTCTATTGCCTGGGCCCGGAAATTCACCGGCCTGACTTCTTCGTCTGTCATTTCGCCGTACGTTTTCGTAAAGCCGGCGGGAATGAAAACGGGGTTCCAGCCAAAGCCGTGGCTGCCGCGCGGCTCAGGCGCAACGCTTCCCTGCACGTGCGCTTCAAAATAATGGGCAGATTTTCCGTCGTAGAGCGTATACATAATTGACGCCGTGGCCGAGCGGTCAACGTACCCGCAAAGCATTTTGCACAAGCCGGCGGGTCCCAATTCTTCCAAAAACCATTTAACAAGCGTACCGGGCAAGCCACCGAGGGCATGAAACGTGAGCGCCACGTCTTCTATGAGCACCGGCGTACCGAGCTGTGCATAAGCCGCTTCGGCTTTATGCGTAGCCACAGCCTTTAGATCCAATGACTGGATTTCTGTCAGGTCCAGTTTCGTATGGGGCAATTCTATGCCAAGCCACTTGGCCAAATAATCGGCTTTGTGCTGGTTGCCGGTTATAAATGTCAGGTTTTTCATTAGTTTGCCTGCCCGTGGTCTTCAGGCACAACATAGCCCAGCACGTCGTAATTTTCGTGGCACAGTTCTAGCAGCGGTTTTCCTAAGCCGCTAACAATTGGCTTAACGTGCGGATTGCCGGTATTCGCTTTTGCCAACTTGCTGAAATCGGCAACCGGATAGTCGCCATAGCCGACTTCCGGGCGGTTTTCGGGGTCGGGTTGGCGGACCCCGAAAATACGGATAGTGTGCCCGAAGACGTCAAAATTGCTGTCTACATACAATGTCGGCCCGTGGCTGAGCTTGGATTCGTTACCCCGGGCCAAAACGGCCTGCCTCAAAAAATCGTATTCCTGCGGCGTCTGTGTAAAAAAGCAGATAGTGTCCAGGTCCATGTCTCTTCCGAGCACAAGGCGGGCTAACGCCAGCGACTTTTCGGCTACATATTCAATTGCCAGTTCCAGCTGGGTATTGTTTGTAATAGGTCTGAACTTGTCCATTGGTTTAGAGCATACTGCTTTTTGGACTCGCGCGGAATAGCCACCTAACCGAAAATCAACCATAGGCCTGAGATTACCATGGTAGTTATGAGGATTGCGGCCACGAACGCGTCGCCTTTTTTGACTGCCCAGCGTGCGCCGATAAAGCCTCCCACAAGCGAGGTCACCATGGCCACCAAAGCCAGCGGCCAAACGATTAGGCCTGCGCCAAATACGCCCAACACGATGACCGCATTTAACACCAGTTGCGAATACCGTTTGGCCACGCTGGCATCCAGCGCGGGCATGCCCACAAAACTCATGAGCGCCACGTTGACCAATGTGCCCATGCCGCCGCTGAAAATACCTTGCATCAAAAGTGCCAATGACACCAGGCTGTATCCTATTAGCTTTTGCCGGCGGGTCGTCTGCCGGGCTTTAAGCCCAACGCGCTTATACACCATGATCGGAACCATGGCCAAGACCAGAATGCCGAGCGTAATCCGGTACGCGTCGTCGTCAATCCGGGTAATAAAATGCGGCGACACCAGCCCGATGACCAAAGCTATGGCCATGATGACAGCAATGTGTTTGCGCGATACCCCATGCGCGCCCTTGAAGCCGCCCAAACTGCCCACGGAAACGGCCAAACCGCCGAATTTGCCGGTGGAAATCGCCTGGGCCGGCGATAGCCCCAGAGCAATCAGCACCGGCGTGGCCACAAATCCTGCCCCGCCGCCGGCCACGCCGCTAAAAACGGCAATAATAAAATTTATGACGCCATAAATGACCATCACATGCAGTGCAACGTGCATGGCCGGGCTAGCCGATCATCTTCAGTAAGTCAGCTTCACTAATCTGTTTTGTACCAAATTTTTCAGCTTTCTTGAGCTTGCCGGCTCCCACGTTCTGGCCCACCACAAGGAAGGTGGTATCTTTGCCTACGCTGGATTGGAACGTGCCGCCCAAGGCCCGGATTTTTTCGGCCGCGATGTCGCGCCCCATGTGCTCCAGCGTGCCGGTAATAACGAAGTTTTTGCCATGCAGGGGACCTTTTGCGCGCGACTTGAACACCGGCTTGACGCCCAGCGAGGCGAATTTCTCCAGTAGCTTTTGATTATCGGTATCGGCAAACCAGGCCACAATGGATTCGGCTACAACCGCGCCAATGCCGTCTACAGCCAGCAAATCGTCAATGGTGGCGTGCGCTAACGCATCGACAGAACCAAAGGCTTCGGCCAGGTCAATCGCCGTTTGCGACCCGACATGCCGGATACCAAGCCCGTAAATAAACCGTGCTAACTGTGGGGTTTTTGCCGCTTGAATAGCGTTTATCAAGTTTGTAGCGGAGATATCTGCAAACCGGTCCAATGTCAGCACCTGCTCTTTGGTAAGTGTATAGATGTCCGCCAGATCGCGGACAAGCTTGGCGTCCACCAACGCCACAACGTTCTTTTCGCCAAGCGTATCGATATCCAGCGCACCTTTGCTGGCATAATGCTGAACGGCTTTTTTGAGCAGCACCAGGCCGGTAACGCCTTGGACGCGGTACACGGCTTCGCCTTCCGGGCGCTCAAATGTCAGCTCCGGATATTGGCGGGCCAATTCTGCTTCCATGTCAAAGGCTTTGGTATGCTTGGGGCGAAGTTTGAGCAAAACCTGCTGTACCTGCGGGATGATGTCGCCGGCCTTAAAAATAATGACCGTATCGCCCACACGGATGTCTTTGCGGGCAATCTCGTCGGCATTATGCAGGCTGGCGTGCTGTACGGTTGTGCCGGCCACGACGACCGGGTCAAACACGGCCACCGGTGTAGCAGCGCCTGTGCGGCCAATGCTGATTACTATGTCCTTAACCACTGTAGTGGCTTCTTCGGCCGCATATTTGTAGGCCACGGCGCCGCGGGGAGCCTTGCCCACCACGCCGAGTTCACGGAATAAAGACCGGTCATTTAACTTTATGACCAGGCCGTCCGTATTGAATGGCAGGCCGTGACGTTTGGTTTCCCATTCTTTGGCAAAGACCATAATTTCGTCCAGGCTTTTTACGGTTTTGGCCTGCGGGTTGGCCGGCACGCCTATTGCCCGGAGCGCTTCGTATGCAAACTTGTTGGTTGGTACATCGCCGGGGTTATCGCGGATGATGTCATAGGCCCGGAAGCGCAGCGGCCGGGCGGCTGCCAGCTTAGGGTCCAGCTGACGTATAGTGCCGGCACTTAAATTGCGCGGGTTCATAAAAACCGGCAGGCCCTGCGCTTCGCGCTTTTTGTTGAGAGCCTCAAAATCGTCTTTGTACATAATAATTTCGCCGCGGATTTCTGTGCGGCCCTTTAGCAGCTTGCCGGCGTCGCCCTTGGCCGGCCGCAAATGGTACGGCACGCTGTCTATGGTGGCGACATTCAGTGTCACGTCTTCGCCAATAAACCCGTTGCCGCGGGTGACAGCCTGTGTGTACTTTCCGTCCTGATACACGATCGCACACGCCAGGCCGTCCATCTTTACGTCAACAAAAAATTCCAGCTTGCGGCCGGGCGCCAGTTTTTCCACGCGAGCAATCCAGGCTGCAACTTCTTCCCGGTCAAACAAGTCGTTTAAACTCAGCATGCGCTGGGAATGTTCCACCTGCGTAAACCCTGGCAGCGGTTCGCCGGCCACACGTTGCGTGGGACTGTCCGGGGTGATAAGTTCAGGATTTTGGGCCTCGATTTCGCTCAGTTCGTGTTTTAGGCTGTCCGCGGCCGCCTCGCTCATGATCGACTCATCCAGCACATGGTAGTGATAGCGGTAATCATTAATCTGCTCGCGCAGAGCCGCGGCCCGTTCTGCTGCTTGTTTCTTGTTCATGCCCTCGAATCTACCCCTCGCCCATTTTTTTAGCTCTACAACAAGGCGCGGTACAGGCTGTACATATAACTATGGATAACTGCCAGCCCAACGACAGAAAGAATATAAAAAAGAAAAGCTGCCAGAGGCGTCAAATACATGATGAGCGGCAGCATGATGACCGCCCCCAATACCAGAATTGCCAGAAGCAAAAAGAGCAGTTTGCGCAGGACCGTCCAGCGCCTGTACAGCACTAATTGGCGGGCCGAGCGCAGGGCGCGCATAGGAGTCATGTCCGGCAAGGTTACGATGTACAACGCAAATAATGAAGAGGTAATCATATACAGCGACAGCACCACCAGCAGAAACACCAACGCCCCCCAGAGTATCTGTTCTACGACTGTCACGGCCAATCCGCTCACCAAGACGCCTGTATAAATGAATCCGGCCAGAGCCAGAGGAATGAGCTGCAGCGTAATGACAATCAGCACCAGAATAAACGGTATGAGCGGGTACATACCCTTGTAGTATCCGTCGCGGGCCCGGAGCTTGAGGGCTTGCGATTCATCGTACGTTTGCCGCAGCAGCCATATCAGCCCAAGGCTTGTTAGTAGAATCATGATTGACTGGTACGCACCTACGACTTCGCTTGTCGTTGAGCTGCTTGTTCCAAGCAGCACCCCAAAGAGTGCCAGGCCTATGGTAAGGTCGCTACTGAAGCCTTTGCCCTTGAACACATCGTGCAGGCCTGTCTTGAGCTGGTTTAAGTCGATGTCACCGCCAAAACCGCGAGTCAAAAACAGGTTTACAACAGCGTAAATCAGTAAGAACGCGACAAAAATTTTCCAGTGCCTGAGCAGATGGGTTAAAGCTTGCTTGAGCAGCTGGTAGCCGCTTGGGAGCCTGGGACCGGGATGCTTGACGCGCTTGGCAGGTTTGAATGTCTTGTAACCTGGAAAGCCGCGACGCCGGGTTTTAGCCGGTGCGGAGCTGGACTTTTGGACGGGTTTTTTGGCTTTTTTGGCAGGGGCAACGGCTTTCTTCGGTGTCTTGGTAGGCATGCGGTGAACTTCTCTTTTATTGAGTTTAGTGTATCTGTAAAATCCCTGTAAGGCAAAACCTTATGGTTAGCGTATGTCTATTTGATGAAAGCAAGCTTAAAAAAGACGGCTAAAACTTGACGTCGACCGGCTTTTCTACGGCAGCCCGTTCGCCTTCTTCGACTTCGAAGAATTCGCGCTGCTTGAAGTGAAAAAAAGCGTTGGCAATGTTTATTGGGAATGTTTGGAGTTTTACGTTCAGATCGCGTGCGGAACCGTTATAAAAGCGCCGTGAGGCCTGGATTTTGTCCTCGGTACCCACAAGTTCTTCCTGCAAATGCTGGAAATTCTGGTTGGCTTTTAGGTCCGGGTAGGCTTCGGCCACCGCAAACAGGCTTTTTAAGGCGGCCTGGAATTGGTTGTCGGCTACGGCGGCTTCTTTTACGGTTTGAGCGTTCAAGGCATTGGCGCGGGCTGCAGTGACTTCTTCGAAGACTTGTTTTTCGTGCGCGGCATAGCCTTTTACGGTATTAACTATGTTCGGGATAAGGTCATACCGGCGTTTGAGCTGCACGGTGATGTCACTCCAGGCTTCTTCAACCTGGACTTTACTTTTTACCAAGCTGTTATACGTGGCGATCAGCCACAGTGCCAGCACACCGATGACAACTGCCAGCACAATCCAAATGACCATATGTTGCTCTACCTTTTTATTACCTATCAGCAACAATTATAGCACTTTTAGGGTTCCGGTGTCGGCTGGGCGGGGATATCTAGCGAGGCATCCGGAAAGGCTACGCGGGAGAGTGCCGGGTTTACACCGGGGTCGGCGGCTGCCATGCGGGCGCGCAAGTCTGCCGCGCCGGCTTCACCGATTTCGCCGCCATCAAGCGCGCGGTATAACTCAAGCATGCCGAGCACCGCGATGCGGTGGCGCCATTCGGCGGGTATTTCATACGGTGCTGCCCGGCTTTCGGGCCCAATACCTGGTTCCATGTCATATATTATACCACAAATTGTGATTTTGTCACATTCAAACTATAGTTATGATTATACATGTACGATCATCACACTATCAGTAAGCTGAGTAAATTCATTTTGTTATTGCTGCTCGTGCAATTATGCCTGCTCTGCTTAAATGTTGGTATAGCACTGACCCCGGATACAGCCTATAGCCAACCGCTTTCTCTGAAGTATCCGCTTTTTGCCGCGGGCGTTGTGTACCTCATTAACATCGTCTGTTTCGGAATGGTCATGTGGCGTTCGGCGCACAAGCACACCGAGGCCGCGGCCGTGGCCATGAGCACTATGATCTTGCTTTTGCCAATCGTGTACTGGACGCTGGACCTGGGGAGTTTTTAAAGCCCGCGTTCACGGCGGGCTTTAGGCGGTCCTTTTTTGTGTATTGGACCATTTCTATAATAAAACTTTTTGGCCCATACAAGTGTGACTTATATCATTGTCGGCATTTTAATGACATCAAAAAAGCGGTCCATCCAACTATGGTTGGAGTAAGACCGCTCTGGTGGGCGATGAGGGACTCGAACCCCCGACACCCTCGGTGTAAACGAGGTGCTCTAGCCAACTGAGCTAATCGCCCGGCAAATCCAGATGATTATATCATATCAGACACCTATTTCCAGGCATATTGTTGTATTCGGTTGCCGTTACATTTACCATAAGTGTAAATGCAAAAATCAGGCTGGCTGTCAGGAGCCATGAGAAAAATTTACCATTCGGGGAGGCCCCAAGCGTTTGTCGCCATATTTCTTGTGGCAGCCGCCGGTGTCGCCGCCGTATCCTGGTCCAGAGCCGCTACCCCGGTAGTCACGTTTGAAGCCGAAAACGGAATTGTTTCCGGTAACGCCTCCAAAGTCCCCGATGCAACCGCTTCCAATGCCGGTAGCGTAAAGTTTAATGCAGCGTCGCCGAGCCCGCCCCCGCTTAGTGGTTGGCCTAATGCATCCAACGTGGGGCTGCTCACCGCAACAACCAAGACATTGGCCGGCGGACGGGTGGACGACACTGCCTGGTTTGCGCAAAACGGCTTCCCGGGTGCCGGTACCCAGGCTGATCCCTACATAATTGATAAAGTTACGTTTACCAGCCAATTGACTTTCGGCTGCGCCTGCGACAGCCCGGCGCTAACCGGAAAATACGTGAAAATAACGAATAGCCGCATGTACGGTTCCGGCGGCAACCCCACTCCGGGAGGCAGCGCGTTCCTTTGGATTGCCGACGACGGCCCGTTCGTCACTATCACGGACTCTACGTTGGCGCCAAACCAGACACCCTTGACTTCCGGCGGCACCACACTGGGCACTGACAAAGGCATTTTCAGCTATGTTCCCTTCACCGCGCTCAGGAACAACATCTACGGCGCCAACGTACTGGTGGGTTTTGAAATAGAACGCAGCGAAGGGCCGACGCTGATCCAGGACAATTTTCTGCACGACATCTGGTCCTGCTGCGACGACCATACCGATATTATCAACGGCAACTTCCACGCCAGCCACATAACGGTCCGTCACAACTACCTTGACGGCATCCGGGTCAACAATAGCTACGTCACAAACGGCATCGGCATTTATGACGACCCGTCCACTAGCGCCGGCATCATCGAAGACTGGACGATCGATAACAATTACTTTGACCGCTCAGCGACCATGATTTTGTCCAACACCAGCACATCGCGGTTCTTGAATCCGTTCATTTTAACCAACAATACGTTCACTAATCGATACACAGTTAACCGGGTCATTACGCGCGCGCCCAGCCAACAGAGCGGTAACGTGGACCAGAACGGCAATCCGCTGATTTTTTGAATCATGAAGATAAAGCTGCAAAAAAAATCACGTACACAGATGCCGCGGATAATCGTCAGTATCGTCCTGGCCGCTCTGGTGGGTACGCTGGTCGTCGCGCTTTCAAAAGCCGCCACACCGGTGGCCAGCTTCGAAGCCGAGAACGGGATGCTGAGCGGCGCCGCTCCCGTCTCTGACGCTGCCGCATCAAACGGTGCGGCCGTGAAGTTCGCACCGGCCCAAACCGGCACCCGCAGCTGTCCCCCGTTCCCCGCATTCCCGGACACGTCCTGCACCGGCGTGCCGGCCGGTACAAGCCTGACGACCGTGAACGGCAGCCTAAGCACGTCTGCGAACGGCCAGACTATCGACGCCCGCCTAATTACCGGCGAGCTGAGCATCGGCCACGATAATGTCACGGTCAAGAATTCGCGCATCAAGGGCCGCGTGGCACTGAACGGCCACACCGGTATCGTGCTGCAGGACGTGGATCTCGGCCCCGACGCCTGCGCGGCCGGCAGTGGCAATTTCGAGTCGATCAACGGCAGCGGATACAGCCTGATCCGCACACACGTGCACCATAACAATGCCGACCTGATACGCCTGGGCGGCAGCCAGCCGATCCTTATCAAGGACAGCCTGCTCGACAGTACCTGTTTCTATGCCGGGGATCATCTGGATGCCGTGCAGTGGTACGACCCCGGAGGCGTGGGCAGCGTCACCATCAACCACTCGTCAATCGACGTGCGGCCGGTCAACAATACCGGAAAGGGCAACGCGGCAATCTTCTGGGCCGACAACCCCGGCTCCGGGACTACGCTGACTGTCTTTAATTCCCGGTTGGCAGGCGGCGGTTACACTACTGCTTTCTATGACGCCTCGGCAGGTTCCGGCGTGGTGATCGATGCCCACGATAATGTCTATGTTAAGGATTCTTTCTCCTTCGGACCCTGCAGCTCGTCTGCCTCGGTGGCATTCAATGGCACGGACGGCCTGAAGTTCACGAACAACAAACTTGACGACGGGACTGCAATAAGCTGCTAGCCGGCTCTCTGATATTGCTTTTTTCAGATGAAATCCGTATCCTATAAGGAGTTATTTTGCGCGAGTGGCGGAATCGGTAGACGCGCTACTTTGAGGTGGTAGTGGCCCTAAAGGCTGTGGAGGTTCAAGTCCTCTCTCGCGCACCAAACGAAAATAAAACGGCTGCACGGCCGTTTTTATTATGCCCTGCACCTTTTTGCGTGTAACAAAGCAGCCGGCCAAACGTTATCTATTGTGCAAACTAAAACCTTAAGGGGGTATGCATGAACAAATTGAAAACTTTGGCCGTGGCCGGTGTGGCGCTGGCGACTTTGGCGGCCGGCAGCGGTGCTGCCTTTGCGCAGGGCGGTGGCGGCGGTGATACCTGGCCTTCTCAATATCCTTTGCCATTACATCCTGGCACCCTCATTTCCCAGTCAAAGGACCGGGCAACTGTCCGGTCTACGGACGCAGTCTTTACTGTCCACAACAAGCTGCGCGACGTGTACGTTACACAGAAGGGCTGCGTAGAAAAAGCCGCGGTCAACAAATCGTTGGACTTCTTCTGTTACAACCCGGCTACCAACAAGACCGATGAAGTGTACTTTACGTTTGCCGCGTTAGACCTGACATTCGACGGGACAAACATTTCGCAGAGCAATGCGTTTTACGTAAAGGGCTAAATTATTCCGGCTAGTCTCCAAAGACCCCCTATGTCAGGGGGTCTTTTTTGGTACGTCGCTAGTTGTTTGAAAGCTGCGACGCAGGAATCTGCGCGGGAGCGGCGCCGGGCGTGTTCCATAACAATTGCATGGCTGCATCGCCGCCGTTTTCGTAATAGTCCACATGAATGTCATACTGTTTGCCGGCAGTCAGCGGCATTGTTGCGGTGTTGGTGGTCATGCTGTGGTTGGTCCAGTTGTCTATGAGCAGGTTACCGCCGACCCATAGCCGCACGCCGTCGTCACTCTTTGTGGTGAACGTGTATGTTGCGCTGGCAGCCGGTGTCACCTTGCCGACCCACGTCGCCGCGAAGTCGTCGTTGGGCACCAGCGGGTCAGGCGAATCGCCGCCCCAATCGTTGTTTATACTTGTTTCCACGCGTCCTAAAATCGCGATCATGTCGCCGGTTCCGGATGGGTCGTAACGGTAGTACGACGCGTTGTAGCCGTTCGTAGTCGTGGGCCGGAGTACGCCGGACGGAACAGCTTGCAAGCCTATACCGGGTCCTGACCACAGCAGTTTGGCAGTTGCGCCCCCGCTGTTCTCGTAATATTCAATACGAATGCCGTACGATTTGCCGGCTTCGAGGTCGCGGGTAAATGTGTAGTTTGTCGGACCCTGGTCGTGCCATTCGTCCACTTCCGGTTCGCCGGTCAAGTAAACACGCATACCGTCGTCAGTCGTCGAAGTGAACGTGTATGTGCCGGAAACAGCAGGTATCAATGTCCCTGTCCACCGGACCGAGAAGTTATCCGCATTGATGCCGCTGGCCGGTGAGCCGGAGCCCCAGGCAAAATTAACGTTCGCGTCAACGCGGCTAACGGAATTGCCGGTAAAGTTCGGGCCATTGTAGTATGTGGCCTTTAAGCCCGTGCCGGAGCCCGAAGTGCTTGGAGGCGGCACAACCACAACGTTAGAGACATTCACGGAACGGGACCCGGACTGTCCGGAATTCCCAGCGGCGTCATAAGCCTTTACCAGGAGCGTGTGGGAGCCGTTGCCCGCAGCCGTTGTGTCCCAGGCAAATGACCAAGGTGAAGCACCGTCAGTGCTCTTTAAAGCGCCGTCTACCCACAGTTCGGTTTTGGTGACGCCCACATTGTCACTTGCCGACGCCGTAATGGTGGCGGTGCCTGATACGGTCGCACCTGCGGCAGGTGAAGATATAGACACGGTCGGAGCGGTTGCGTCCACCACAGTACCCGTGCCGCCGCCATTGAATGTCAGGATGGCTTTGGCAAACGCATTGAAATGTGTCTGCTCGTTCACGTCGATGGCGCCGTTATTGTTATAGCCTACGCGGAGTCCGCCGGCTGTCCCGCCATTATTTGCGGAGTCGAACGGCGCATAAAGTTTGATGCGGGGGAATTTGTTTGTCGACCAGCTGGTGCCAATTGAATCTACCGCTGTATCCCAATAATGTGCCGGTTGCGGCGCATCACCGTTACTGCCGTGCTCGCCCAAGCCCCAGGGCTTGGACAGGAAATCGTGCGTGCTGTCGCTGTTGTTTGTCAGCCATGTGTAGAAGCGGCCCGTTGACTGCGGGAAGTCCAGTGCCCCGCCGGCGCTATACGGGTTCCACATGACCCAGTCCACCAGGTCGTTACCCGGCCAGAGCGGCTTCGCAACGCAGTTCCAAATTGGTGCTCCGGTTACATTCCATACCCATAAGACGTTATTGGCACCCTGAGCTTGAAAAACGTCATGTACATGCCGCCACATGGCCCGGTATTCCGCCGCCGAACCGCGGGTACCGTCCGGGGTCTTGCAACCTGAAGTTACGGTGATACCTTGGGCGTTCATATCACCGAGATTTTCCGGTTCGTGCCACAAAATGATCATGACTTTGCGCGGCGCATAGGCTTTGACGGCTTGAGCTGAGGCCCGGATATTGTCATCGGCGGCGCCGTTGGCGGTCGCACCCCATTTGTCGCCGGGTTTGTAGTTGATAAGTACGGGGTTGTTGGGGTTGTTATACAAATTGGGAGAATTAAGTGCGGTCCTGGATTCGCCGTTTAACATGGTCTGGCCGGGGGTGTGGTACGTATGCGGGATGTCCATCTTGTATGTGAGGTTTACACTCAGGCCGGGGTTGGTCAGCACATTCGGATTATTGAGCCGCTTGTTGAAGTAGTCGTCCTGGTTGGCAGCCTGCGGATACCCGCCGGTAGCGGCCGACAGCCATGGCCGGCAGGAGTTGACGTAGTTGGCATCGATCGTACAGGTAGCTGCCCGGCTTTGGTATAACCAGATAAGGCCTACCACAACGGCACCGGCAATACAAAACACCAGAAAGGCCTTTTTCAAATTTTGCTGGGGCAAACTAAACCTGCCCGCTGATGAACTTTTTGTTGGTTTACGCTTGGCCATTGGTTTTGTCCTTGTCTTTGCCGTGGTGCCCTTGGGCATACGCTTTCCTTTTTGTTAATGGTTCTTTGCTTTCTAATAAAGCATAAGCAAGATGAAAAGTCTAGGCGCGTTTCGCTTTTCGGCGCTTTGGCCGCATCCAACCGCGGCGCTCGCCAATTGAGCTCAGGCCGCGTAAAGCAACAATAAACCAGATGACATTTAGAACACTGCTGATATAGGCGCCCACATGCAGCTGGTACACCACAAGCAGCGCTGCCCCGCAGGCATTATCCAGTTCGTACCACAACGATTTGTGCGTCCAGCGGCCGATACTTGTTCTGTAAAAACCCATCAGAATAAGCAGCGCGCCCACAACTCCGATACCGTTGTACAGCGGTTCCATAACCTACGAATGCGGCATGTAATCGTGCAGATGCTGCAAGCTGTACTCTTGCCGCAGCAACGGTTTTATAGCATCGACGGTAACGTCCAGTTTTACGCCGGGGTTGAGCGTATTGTATGGGTCAAATATCTTTTTGATGTCTTTAAAGAATTCGTACACGGCATCGCCGTACAAGAGTTTCAGGTACGCGCCGCGCAGGCGGCCGTCGTTGTGCTCGCCGGTGGTGCTGCCGCCCAACGAGGTAACGAGCGTATAATAGTCGTCCATTAGTTTAAAAATCTTTTGGCGGTCGCCCACCTGGCCCAAGTCAAAGAACGGCTGCACATGCAAATTTGATTCGCCGGCATGCCCCCACACCGCGGAATTAACATTGTACTTACCCAGCAGGCTATATAAGCCCTTCAAGTATTCCGAAAAGCGATCTTGAGGAACTACCCCGTCTTCGATGATAGGCAGCGCCCGTTCGTTGCCAGTGCTGTAAGAGGTGACAACGGCAGCACTGTGGCGGACTTTCCAGAGCTGTTCTTTAGCTGACTCCTCGGTTTCTATGCGGAATTGGACTTCGTTGCGCTCCAGGATTTTGCGCGTCTTTTTTACCAGCCGTTTCTGCAGGCGTTCCGCAGAGTTGTCAAACTCTATGAGCAGCATAAGTTTAGGCGTGGTGCCATGGATTATCCCTTTTAACAGATTTGGATTATGGGCATTCACAAAATCTATAAGGTTGCTGTCGACCAATTCCAGAGCACTGGGGCTGGCGGGCAATGATTTGATTTCGTTCAGCACGACTTCGGCTGTTTCAAGCGTATCGAAGGAAGCGGCGATTAGTGTGGTGCGAGGGTTGTACGGCTCGGTTGCCAAGGTAGCTTCGGTAACGATTCCAAGCGTGCCTTGCGACCCCACAAACAGCGGGGTCAGATCGAACCCGTCCTTGCGTTTTATGTCCCAAATGTTGTACCCGGCCGCGTTTTTTACCGTGGCCAGTTTGCTTGATTTGAGCGTTTCGCTGTTTTCCTCGAGCAGCTTGTCTACGGCGCGGTACACTTCACCTTCAAAGCTGGAAAGCCCGAGCTTTTTGTTCAGTTCGCGCTTGCTGAGGCGCCCGGTTTCTATGACTTCGCCGTTAGCCAGCACCACGCGCAGGCGTTTCACATATTTCAGGGTATCGCCGTATTTGACAGATTTTTCTCCGCTGGTGTTGTTGCCGATAGCCCCGCCAATTGTGGAATATTCCGCGCTTGAGGGGTACGGCGGCAAGAAACGGCCGTGGGTCAACAGCGCCTGCTGTAGCTTGGCGTAGTTGATTCCCGGCTCTACAGTTACCAGGCCGGATTTATCGTCGAGCTCAAGTATGCGGTTTAGGTGCGCCGGAAAGACCATCATAATACCGTTGCCCAACGCGGCGCCGCTTTGATCCGTGCCCGCGCCGCGGGCGGTGATTGGAATATTGCGGCCGCGTTCGGCCAGCTGCCACGTAAAGCGGGTGCTTTTTCTGATGTCGTTTTCGTTGCGCGGGTACACGATCATCATTGGTACTACGGACAAAACGCTGGCATCGGTCGAAAAATAACGGCGCGCATCTGCATTAGCCGTCACTTCGCCCACCAAATGTTCTTGCAAATAGTGTGCGACTTTATTCATGAGTAAATGAGAGCCCTCTTCAGAATTCTAAGCGTTAGTACTTAAAACATATGATAGCACAGCAAATTCGCGAATGCATGCCGGTGTGTACGCTTTGTTACCGTGCCGGCGGCGTCTGTAGCAGGGTTTGCCGGCCGTACTCCTGCAGCCTGGCAATAGCGCCCATCCGGTCGCGCACCTGCATGTGCAGCCAGTGGTCAGTACCCAGCACGCTAAGTGGTTTGTTCATGTGCCGCAGCTGCGCCGCGCCGTACTCGATGCGACTGCTATAAAAATCCATCACGGGTTCGTTACCGGCAATCACAAGGCTGCCGAGATTCCTGTTCACCGCTATATGCCGTGACTTGTCAATGCCTACAAAACTATGCAGCAAGTGGTTGGGCCGGCTATTGGACACGACGCCATAGGCTTCGCCCGGCCGTACCTCCGCCGGGCTCACAAACGGGTAGGATTCGTCTGTAATATCCGCCGCGCCCCAACCAAAAATGTTCTGGTCAACCATGCCGATTTCCAGCCAGCCCTTGACCGCAGCCGTAAAAATGTGGCAATTAATATCGCGCCGCAGGCGGCGTTCGTGCGGGCACCCGGATGTAAAGTACCGGTTATAAAATTGCACCGCCCGGTCACCCTCGGCTTCGGGCAGCGGAAAGCGCGTCAGGTAGCCGGGCAGATCATCGGGAGCCAGCGAAGGCACGGGCCTGAACAAATGGCTGACCTCTGTGTCCGGGCCGATTGCGGCAGCGTACATGGCTTCTGGGTTTGCAGTATTCATGTAGTTTATAAATAGTAAAACCCAAGTTGGCACTTGGGTTCAACTATTGGTGCGGATGAGAGGACTTGAACCTCCACGACCTTGCGATCACTAGTACCTGAAACTAGCGCGTCTACCGATTCCGCCACATCCGCATGGGCGCATTACAATGCCCGTATCTTACCTGTTAACGGCAAATAACTCAAGTGACTATCGGCGCAGGTGCCGACCCCGGGCACGGGACGCTTAGGGAAACCGATGGCTTTTCGGGTGGCGGCTTACCGAGCACCGAGGACTGTCTGAGCGAAGCGAGTTCCGCAGGTGCCGGAAAGCCGGCGGCTGGAAAGCCAATAGCGTTTTACTATCGCGTTCTGGGGCCGGGGTCGGCAGCTGCGAAGTAAAGCCGCATCTTACTTGAGCCCCTTGGACTCTTTGATCATCCAGTTGTTGACGTTGGCATAGCGGTCCTGGCCGGAGTTGAGCACCGTGGGGTCAAAATTGTACAGTGTGGTGTTGGTAAGATACAAAAAGCGCGGCTGGTAGAGCGCCAGCGCCGGGGCGTCGTCTCGCCAGGCCTGCAGGAACGGTTTGTACTTTACGGCCCGCAGCGTGGGATCGGCGCGGGTGCGGCCGGCTTCCAGGGCTTTGTCGGCCACTGCCGAGCGGTATTCGGAAAGCGCCAGCCGGTTGGCCGGGTTGGCGGCCTGCGTGCTATGCCAGTACGCATACACGTCCGGGTCAACGCCCAAGGCGATACCAAAGACTAGCGCATCATATTCGTGCAGCGAAACATTGGTTTGCAAGTCCGCCTGGGATACTTTGTTTATCTTTGCATCCACGCCCACGGCATTCCATTGGTTTTGCAGCTTTTGGGTCACCCTCCCATATTCCGGCGTATCTTCGGCATACAATTGAAACTGCAGCGGCTGGCCGCCCTTCGTCCGGATGCCGCCGGTGCCCACCTTCCAGCCAGCCGCGTCCAGCAGCTTCTCGGCTTCGGCCCGGTCGCCGGTTTTTTGCTGGAGCAACGGATCATAGCCGACCATACCTTTCAGAAACGGTTCCTGAACGGAAATTGCCGGATAACCCAGGCTGTTAATAACCTCTCCGCGGTCGGCTGCAAGTACCAGGGCTTTGCGCACGGTAACGTCGGTGAACGGCGGCTGCGAATTTTTAAAGAACACCATGACCGCGCCGCTCAGCGGCACGCTGTGTTCCTGCATTCTGGGGTTGCCGGCGCCCGCGCCGCCTTGCAAGCCGGCCGCGCCGGTGATTTCCTGGCGCTCAAAACTCTGCTTTAAGCTGGTCTGGTTGTGAATGGCGCGCACAATGAACCGGTCAAGCTTGGGCCGGCCGGCGTAGTAATTTGCAAACGGATCAAGTGCGATACGCTCTTCGCGCGACTCCGCCGTGTTGCCGATAACTTCGATAGTTGACCACTTGAACGGCCCGGCGCCCACCGGGTTGGCAGTATTAAACGTGGCCGAGCGCAGTTCTGCAACCGGTATGTTTTTAAGCAGATGTTCGGGCACAATGCCGTTGACCATGGAATACGGGAATGAGCTGAGGGAATTGGGCAATGTAAATATGATAGTGTACGCATCCTTGGCTTCAACCGTAATGCCCCGCCAACTGCTTTGCAGCGGCGATTTGGCATCCGGGTTTTGAATGGTCTTGTACGTAAACAGCACGTCTTTGGCAGTCAGCGGATGACCGTCCTGCCATGTCAGGTTGGGTTTGACTTTTACTGTATAGACATCGCCTTTTTCATTCACACTGTAGCCGCTGGCCAGGTCGGGCACCAGGCGGTTGGTTTCGTCAAACTTGAACAGCCCGGCAAAGACCAGGTGGGACACGCTCACGTCTACGGCGCTGGTAGCATACAGGGGGTTGGCATTTGTAAATACACCCAGGATGCCCTCGGTGTATGTTCCCCCGGGCACCGGAGCGACTTGCTGGTACGCCCGGCCTAAATCGTTGATTTGAGTAACGGTGCCGCCGATCAGCAGCAGAAGCAACAGCAACCATGATAGTAAAAACCGCCGGACGCGCCACAAATGCGGTACCCGGCGGACGATATTACGCTCAAACTGGTCCTCTGCCTGGACGCCCAGCTCTTCCACCTGACGGCGTCGTTGCTTAAAGCGGCGGCGCCATCGCAGTTTGGTCGTACGATCGATCTTTAAATTCATTAGCCCTGTTCGTTTTTAAGGTTTCTTAGGATAAGACGCCGAGCAGCAAAGACATAGAAAAGATAAAGGCTAAGATGATGGTGATCTGGTGGATCGTTTTGTCTGTGCCGCGCCTGACAGTATTGACTTCACCGCCGCCGCCCAAACCGGCGCCCAGCGACGCGCCGCGCGTTTGCATGAGTATCAGTGTAGTCATCATAACCATGGAGACAATTGAAATGTAGTTGAATATGCTCATTATTTTTCCTCTAGAATTGCGGTCACTAAATAGTTTACTAGACCAATGACCATTCCAGCAAGCATGGCCGCGATAAAGCCGTCAACTTCCAGGGGATGGTAGATTTTGCTGACAAGCACCACGATAAAACCGTTTATCACAATCATGAACAATCCCAGGGTAAAGAGGATGGCCGGCAGCGACAAAATAATCAGGATGGGCTTGAGCACGCTGTTTAATATAGCCAGCAGAAACCCGGCAATGATCAACGCGCTGATACGGCTGTCATAGCTGACGCGCCCGTTTAACAGGCCGGCAGCAATCCACAGTCCCAATGACGAGACAAACCAACGGACAATAAACCGGCTGAGTGGCGATTTCATTTTTCTTATGGCTATTCTAGCACTCCGGACTGGTCATAGCGAGCGTTTTAGGCTGCTGGATAGGACGCTGCAGCCGGCTTTGGTGATAACAATGTTGTCTTCTATGCGCACACCAATTCCCTCTTCGGGAATATAAATTCCGGGTTCCACGGCCAACACGGCGTTTTCAACCAGCGGGGCTTCGTAATCGCCGGCATCGTGGGCGTCCAAACCCAAGAAGTGCGACGTGGCATGCGGGAAATACCGGCGGACATCGGCGCTGGCATTAGTTTTTAGCACGCCCAGCTCAATCAGCTTATCGCCAATGAACTTTTCCACTTTCTTTTCGTAGTCGCGCATCTTAACGCCGGGTTTCAGGACAGAAAATGCGTATTCCTGGGCTTCTAACACGGCTGCATGGATTTGTTCCTGGCGGCGGGTGGTCATGCCCAAAGAAACCGTTCGTGTCAGATCCGCGGCGTAATGCTCGGCCTGGGCTCCGACATCCATTAATAGCAGCCCTTCGCCTTCAATACTGGTGTCGGCTTTCATGTTGTGCAACGTGCAGGCCCGGGCGCCGCTGGCAACAACCGGCTCAAACGCGTGCCCCTTGGCGCCCCGGCGCCTGAAGCCGTAACTGATGGCGGCTTCTATTTCGTATTCGTACGAAAACTGGGCCAGATTTTCCGGTTTTGATATTTCCAGAAGCGTGTCAGCGGTTATTTGTATGGCGTGCGTAATTGCAGCGATTTCCTCGGGCTGCTTGGCTGTCCGCAGTCCGGCCATAATGGGACGTATATCTTCTACGTCGATGGTGCTGTTAATTTCGCGGATCTTGTCCATAAGCACTGCCCGCGCCGGATTGGCATACATGTCGTAATGCGGAATGTATTTTGGGGCCGGATATAACGTGGCAAACTGCGTGGCTTGCTTTAAGGACCGCGCCAGGCTCTTCCAGCCCGCCTCCAGCTCGCGCACGTCTTTGATGCCCGAAAGTGCAGCGGCCTCGTCCATGGTAAAAGCGCCGTCAAACGCTTCGCGCACGGCATTTCGCGACGGCAGCAGCAAGTATTCCTTGGCTTTGTCCATGACCAATATGACATCCGGCTCGTCGATGCCGGTCAGGTACCAGAAATTACTGTCCTGGCGGAATGGAAAGGCTTCGTCGGCAATTTTTTGCAGCAAACCATTGGCTGTGACGATAATCAGGTCGCTTTTAACTTGAGCACGCAAACGCCGGCGGTTACCGGCGAAAAACGCCGAAGAGAATGATGACATGAAAGCTAGTATACCGTACTTTTACTTTAAGCCGCGGCTACTTCTTCGTCTTCTTTGTCTTCGTTTTGCTTATTTATTAGATCAAATTGATTTCGGAGCACACGGAGTACTGCGATAAGCGCCAAATAGTCTTCATAATCTTCGTTACGCAAAGCCTCGCGCTGGCGGACAACAAGCATGGCCCTTTGCGAGTACGTTCCGGCCTTGAGGTCGTGGGCGTGGTCAACCAAACCGTTGTAGTCTTCGACACCGTCAATCAGCTTTACCAATGTTTTATCGATACCGGCAAGTTGGACGTTGCCCTTGCGGTCGGTGGTGGACATAAGCGGGGTAAATCCGATTTGTTCTTCGGGATTGTTGCGATGGATACGGTTGTAGTCTTCGAGCTTGCGCTGCTGGCGTTCCTGGACAATTGCCAAACCGTTGCGGTCAAGCAATGCCATTTCGCCAAGTATGGCGTGGGTTTCTTCCACAAGACGGCCCATGGTGATATCACCGGCTTCGTATTGCTCGATCAAAGACTTATGGTACCCGTCCAAGTGGACGCCCGTGACTAAGCTCTGACGGGTCACGTCCAATGCTGTATCTAGAGCTTCCATGCGTTCTGCCCGGCCGCCATACAGGGCATCGTTGGCTTCGTCTAGCGGTGTATTGGCATGCACGCCTTCGTGCACAACAGTTTTGATAACTTCTTCGGGACGTTCTGCGCTGATTTCATTCAGGTGTTCATAAAATGACATCTCACCGCCGCCCCATGTACCAACCACGTTTTCACGCCCGGGCTGGTTCGGCTTAAAAGAGATGCGCTGGTAGTTATTAACCGGCAAACCGGTGGCAACGATCATGTCTACGGTATTTGCCCAGTGGCTCGTTTCGAAGCCGGAAGTGGGAAGCGATAACAGATGGTTTAAGCGAGCTTCCTGGTCCCAGGGTGCGCTTTCCTGCACAACAGGCTGCGCTTCGCCAACAAACAATACATCCGGGCCATCTGGGGCCGGTTGCATACGAAGCTGTGGCTGTAATTCCAACTGATTCATATCGCCTATTATTCTATCATAAATCGTTAAATTTGTCTACTCTTTATCGACAACATTTTTAGGGCCGGCCACGGCCCGTTTCTCACCGGTAAGCGCGGGCGCATGCTGACGCAATACGGCAGCCTTTTTGGAACCGATCGCCATTTGCAAATCGGCATCTTGGGCATTGATGATCCCCCGGACGCTGCCGAACGTTTTTAGTAATTTCTTGCGTGTCGCCGGCCCGATGCCCGGCACTTCGTCCAGCCAGCTGGCGGTTTGGCGCTTGGTCTTCAAGACACTGTGGTAACTGACCGCAAACCGGTGGCTTTCGTCGCGGATGCGCTGCAACAGCTTTACTACGTGCCCGCTATGCGGCAAATTGATGAGATGGAAGTCGGCGGTCGGCGTTATGTACCCGCCCTGCTCCTGTATGGCCTGCCTGTCGAGGACAATTTCGCCCTTGTCCAGCGAACTTTGGGCCACAACAATCTGCTCTTCACGCTTGGCCAAGCCGATCATCGGTATGCTGTAGCCGGCAGCATCGCGGGCTTTGAGCGCCGCCGCCAACTGCCCTTTACCGCCGTCTATGAGAAACAGGCTTGGCTTGCCCCATTCCTTGATGTGCTTTTCCCCTAACCGACGGGTGATGACCTCGTTCATGTGCGCAAAGTCATCATTGCCCGGAATACGCATTTTAAACTTGCGGTACTTATCTTTAGCCGGTAGTCCGCCCACAAACACCACCATGCTGGCCACAGTGTCCGTGCCCGACATATGGCTGATGTCATAGCCTTCGATCACGCGCGGTACGGCCGGCAACCCCAATAAATCTGCCAACCCCTGCAGCCCCTGGTCTTTGCTGATATCCATGAACTCTTTGTCAGAAAAAATGATTTGCCGCCCTAACTCCTGCAAAATGCGCAACTGGTTGCGTGCCACAGCCGCGTCTTCGAAGCGCTGCGCTTTGGCCGCCTTGTTCATTTCTTTTTCCAGCTCTTTGATGAGCTTGCCCTTGTCGCCCTCCAGGTACTTGATAAGTTTGCGCAGGTTTGCGCGGTAATCGTTCAGGCTGGTCTTGCTATCTTCCAGACCCGGGCATAACCCCAAGTGGTACAACAGGCAGGCCCGTTTGGGAACGGTTCCGAAATGCGTTGAATACGGGAAAGCACGGCGCAAATACTTAAGCGCCCGGCGCACGGCAAAGGCGCTGAAATACGGCCCGAAATAGCGGGCACCATCATCCAGCGGCCGGCGAGTAACCGTAACCGTCGGGTGGTCGCTCGTATAAGAAATGCGCACAAAGGCCAGGCTTTTGTCATCGCGCAGCAAGATGTTGTAGCGCGGCATATAGCGCCGTACCAGTTCGGCTTCTAAAAACAGCGCGTCGACTTCGCTGTCAACTTCGATCCAGTCAATGTCTGCTATTTCTGCTACAAGCGCATCTGTTTTTGGGTCGCGGGTGCGTGATTTCTGGAAGTACTGGCGTACCCGGTTATTCAGCCGGGCAGCTTTGCCAATATAAATAATCTCTCCGGCGGCGTCTTTGTGAAAATACACGCCCGGAGATTTCGGCAACGCCCTTAGCTTGTCCTCTACCTGTTTAATCACGCTCCAATTATACCGTTTTATGGCTAAACCAGCGACGGTGAATGTTTCATTTTTGCCCAGAAACATGTATAATAATAGCTTTTTCTCAGGCAATAAGCTTTAATGAAATAATAGGCACAATCTATGTCCCAAGAAATTGGTCGCGGGTGGCACGGGGTTAGCGGTGATGATCTATTAATCAGCGAAATTCAGTGCGTGCCAGGAACAGTGCCGTACGCCGCAGAAGTACCGCCTGTTGCCGAAACCAGAGGAACCCCGCGCAATTACGCCGATGTGCATTTGAGCCGGGTTTTTGCAATGTCCGACGTAGTCGTACCGGTCGCGGACAAAATGGTCTCGGCAGGCGAAGCCGTCCAGGCGCTCATACCGTCCGGCCCGGACCCCCGAATTACCCGCGAGGACGCCCTAAATGTTACTGACGCCCTCGACTATTTGCGCGGTATCGCGCACGACCCTGAAAAAACGCCGCAGCTAACCGGCATATTTCTAAACATCGGGCACACGGCTTTGTTAAAAGGGCGCTACGGCTGGTCTGAGGCTATCCTTGACGAAACCGTGAGGCTGGCCAAAACCTACCGCGGTGCCAACCCAAGGGACCGCAGGATGACAATGTCTTTAAAAAGATATGCGCACGCCATGCGCAGTTATGTACGACACCTCAATGGCGATACAGCGGGATCGTGGCAAGATTTAAGCAGTTCGATACTGATCGAACCGCAAGTGGGAACCATTACCTTAGACGCGGAAACCAAATCCAATTCCTTAAAGCCAAAACTCCGACAAACCGAAACCGCCAAAGAAGCAGCGTTCAACCGGCAGTTGGCCGTCAATGATGTAGGAGTAAAGTACTACAGCGCTGCATCTCTTTATTTAAAGGGTATGGCCGGCGATGCCGGAGCCATTACTGAAAGCGCAATTAAATTCGTATCGGCCAATGACATTCTGGCCTCGCGCGTTCCGCGCACCATACAACTGGGCAACCTATTGCTTGCCCGGCAAGTTGAGGCCGCCTTGGACGGCGACAATTTGCAAGTTCCGGGAACCAAGCTCCGGAGTTCGGCCGCGGCTATTGTCAAGATGGCGACTATTTTACCTGATTCATTCCTTGCGACATTGGATGAAAGAGGGTTGGAACGCGCCCATGCCGCACAGGTAACCGGCAGCGTATTGTTGGGCACCTATGGGCGTAAAAATAGACTTGATATGGGCTGGCAAAAAGTTGCCGCGGAAAAGGAAGAGCCGGCACCGCCGCTGCCGCCCCCCGAAATTTCAGATAAGCCTGCGCGCGTCCGTGCCTTCGCAACCCCGAGGTCCGAATTGCGCAGGCTGTATGCCGGATCGCGCGCCGGCATGGCTCCTCCCGGTCATACGCCCCGCTACAACCACCAAAGGCAAGCCTAAACTACCGCCGGCGCGCCGGATTTCAGTTTTTCGCAATCAAGGCACCAGGCCGTTTTGCCCGCGCAGCCACTGCACATGAGCACCAAAGCATTGCATGAAGGGTTTGAACAATTTTCGTAGTTACTGGTACGTATGCCGCAATGTACACACTCACCTATATCTTTTGCTTCACCGCTAAAAGCGATGTTCAGGCGGTCGTCAAACACAAAACATTTGCCTTCCCAAAAGCCGTCGTCACCGAATGCCTGGCCGTACTTGACTATGCCGCCGTCCAGATGATAGACGTCTTGGAAACCCTGGCCTTTCATGTACGCGCTCAGATATTCGCACCGGATATCCCCGGTGCAGTAGGTTAGGACCGGCTTGTCCTTCGGCAACTTATCCAGCTCAGGTTTTATGTCACGGAAGTTCTTAATTTCGGGCGTTATGGCTCCCTTGAACTTGCCGATGCTGCTTTCATAATCGTTCCTGGCGTCAAACACGATCGCATCCGGGTGCTTCTGCAAATATTCGTGCCATTGTTTCGGCTTTAAGGCCGTGCCGGAATTAAACACATCGAATGCCTGGCCGGGGTTCAGCGTCACCAGCTCTTTACGCACTTTGACGCTTAGGCGCGGGAAGTCGTCGGCGCGGCCGTCACTCCATTTGTAATTTATTCCTTTAAAAGCCGGGTGCAGGTTCATAGCCTTTACATACGCCTTCACGTCTTTCACTTTACCGCCGAGCGTGCCGTTGATGCCGTGGTCAGCAATAATGATCCGGCCTTTCAGATTGAGCCGCATGCAAAGTTCTCTTTGCCAGTGCATGGCTGTGACCGGGTCTGCCACGGGCACAAATTTGTAATACAGAATTATCTTTTCCATCGACAGCCAATTATAGCAAAGTTAAACCAAAAATAATTACAACAGTTTGAAAAGTGTTGCATTTAACTTATGGCAATGTTACACTGGGCAAATTAATCAACAACCTTAATGGAAAGGGCGGCAATAAACTTATGAGAACCACTTCTCTGCTTCGTGGCTATGGAGCAACCGCCCGCGTGGCGTTACCCCTAACAAACGCGTAAGCGATTCTCTTCGAACCTACCAAGTTCAAGCCACACCTTACGTTTCAATTAAACAATTTACATTCGTATCCCAGTGATCTGTATACGCGCCTGCTTGAAAGGAGGCGGCGCGCTATGAAAAAGAAATCTACATCCAGACTGACGCTGCAGTTATATTGGCAGCATATTAGAAAACGCAAGCTCCGGTTTTGGAGCATTGCGCTGCTGACAATTGCCGCCGTTACCATCGACCAGTTTATTGCCCCGCTGTTGTTCGCGACGGTCTTTGACAAACTTGGTTCAACTAACAGCCACACTAACCTGTGGCAAACATTCGGCGCGCTTGTTGCCGGCTATGCCTTCATTAAGCTGGTTTTAAACAACGTGCTCTGGCGCACTCAGGTCTGGCTGCTCTGGGGCTTGGAAATCGAAGTTAAGCGTGAACTGGCCGAACGCAGCTTTGCATTTTTGACTGACCAGAGTTACCGGTTCCACACCAACCGCTTTGGCGGCGCATTGGTTTCGCAAACTACCAAGTTCATCAATGCGTTCGAACGGTTATTTGACGAGTTTGCCTTCAGTTTGCTGACATTGTGTACGGCATTTGTAGCCACGGTTGTCATTTTGGCGCCGCGGGCGCCGCTGTATGTGGCCGCATTACTTTTGGTCAGTGCCGTGTACGTAACCATTTTGCAGTACCGGACACGCAAGCAGCGGCCTTACAACGCCAGACACGCCGATGCCGAGTCCAAACAGACCGCCCAGTTGGCTGACGTGATCGCCAATATCCAGACGGCCAAGACGTTTGCCCACGAAGGCCTGGAAGCCAAGCTGTTTAAAAAAGTTACTTCGACGGTTGCTGCCCGCGATTACGATTTGCGCAAGCTGCATACCGTAAACGACACGATGTTCAGCAGCCTGAACAACTCTTTGGCGGTCGTTGCCCTGGTATTTGGTATTTACATGATCACGCACAACCATGCCCAGATTGGCACGCTGTACCTGATGATCAGCTATACAGCCAACCTGCTTGACCGGTTGTGGCAGCTCAGCGGCGTTATGCGCCAACTGAACCGGGGGTTTGGTGATGCCCACGACATGACGCTGATGCTCCAAAAAGAACCGGATATCCAAGACGCTCCAGGGGCTGCAACGCTGCACGGCGGCCGCGGTGATATTACCTTCCGCAATGTCCGGTTCAGCTATCCGGAACTGCCTGACCATGCCTTGTTTAAGGACTTCTCGCTACATATTAAGCCGGGCGAAAAAGTCGGGCTGGTGGGACATTCCGGCAGCGGCAAAACCACGCTGACCAAGTTGATCCTGCGGTTCATGGACATCCAGGACGGCGAGATATTAATTGACCAGCAAAACATTGCCAAAGTCACACAGTCCAGTCTGCGGTCGAGCATTTCGTATGTGTCACAGGAACCGATTATGTTCCACCGTACCATTGCCGAAAACATCCGCTATGGGCAGTTGGACGCAACCGACAAACAGGTCCGGGCCACGGCCAGGCTGGCCAATGCCCACGAGTTCATCGAACAGCTGCCGGACGGCTACGACACGCTTGTTGGTGAACGCGGCACCAAGTTGTCGGGCGGCCAGCGGCAGCGCGTGGCCATTGCCCGGGTCATGCTCAAAAATGCACCCATATTGCTTTTGGACGAAGCCACATCCGCCCTGGACTCAGAGAGCGAGGCGCTCATTCAGGATGCCCTATTTAAGCTCATGGAAGGCCGGACCGCGATTGTCATTGCCCACCGGTTGAGCACTATCCAGAAAATGGACCGCATCATTGTCCTGGACCATGGCCGGATTGTAGAACAGGGTTCGCATAAGGAGCTTATCCGCGCCGGCGGCACATATGCGGATTTGTGGAACCGCCAAAGCGGCGGCTTCATCGACGAGTAAGCAGCAAAAAGGAGTACAATAAGCATTAAATGTTTTCGGGATCACATACTATCCGGATCTATCTTTCATATTACCTGCGGCATCCGTGGCTGTTCGGGTTCAGCTTCTTGCTGGGCCCGGCCAATGTGCTGCAGTACATAGTGCCGCCGGTATTTATCGCCAAGGCGCTCGGCACGCTGGCCCAGACCGGGCAAATTGCCTGGGGCGATATTTACACAGCGGCCGGCTCGCTGCTGGCCGGCATTGGTTTGTGGTACGTGGTCGACTCGCGCATCGCCACTAAATTGCATACCTATGTGATGATTGACCTCTACAATGATTGCTTCCGGCACATTTTGTCCCAGGACCACGATTTTTTTGCAAACAATTTTGGCGGCTCACTTGTTACGCAGGCCAACCGCTTCGCCAAAGCTTACGAACTGCTACACACCACCTTTTTCCTGGACTTACTCGGGCAGCTGTGTAGCGTCCTGGTTGCCATTGTCATCATTGCGCACTTCAGCCTGCCCATAGGATTGGGCGTCGCCCTGCTGTGGCTGGTCGCCGTTACATTAGTAATTGTGCTGGCCATCCGGCGCATTCCAACCCGGCGGGCAGCCGTGGCCTTGGAAAGCCGGCAAACCGGCGAGCTGGCAGATGCGGTCACCAATGCCATTACGGTAAAAACATTTGCTTCAGAGCAGTTTGAAGCCGAACGCTATAACCGTACAAACCTGTCGCGCGCCGATGCTTACTACAAGAGCTGGCAATTGGGTATGCGAAACCTCGGCTTCATCAGTATTTTGGGCGGCACGCTCCAGTTAAGCGTGGTCGTCAGCGGCTTTATGGCGGTACGCCGCGGCATTATTTCGATCGCTACCTACCTGTTATTCCAGGTCTACGTGTTGCGCATCATTGACAGCATTAACCGGGCTTCGCTTTCAGTTAGGTTTATTGAAGGCGCGCTGGGCGACGCCCATGATATGACCGAACTGCTGGCCCGCGGTTCCGCGGTCAAAGATCCCGCGCACCCCGAACCGTTGCGCCTGCAGGCCGGCGGAATCCGGTTTAATGCGGTAAAATTCGCCTACCAGGAACAGCAGGGCCGCGACGAATTATTCGACAACTTCAACTTGCACATTCAACCCGGGGAGCGGGTGGGCCTGGTGGGTCCCAGCGGCGGCGGCAAGACAACTATCACCAAACTCCTGCTCAGATTTATGGACGTCAGAAATGGCGGCTCCATTACAATTGACGGCCAGGATATCCGTACTGTTACACAAGCCGACCTGCACGGCGCTATCGGCTATGTGCCGCAGGAACCGCTGCTCTTCCACCGTTCACTGGCCGAAAACATCAGCTACGGCAAGCCGGGCGCCAAGAAGAAAGAAATTATTGATGCGGCCAAGCGCGCCCATGCGCACGAGTTCATTTCATCGCTTCCTAAAGGCTACGATACGCTCGTAGGCGAACGCGGCATTAAACTGTCAGGCGGTCAAAGGCAGCGGATTGCCATTGCCAGGGCCATGCTCAAAAATGCACCAATCCTGATATTGGACGAAGCCACCAGCGCGTTGGACAGCGAGAGCGAAAAATACATCCAAGGGGCGTTATGGGACCTTATGCAAGGCAAAACCACGCTGGTTATTGCGCACCGGCTCAGTACTATCCAGCATCTGGACCGGATAGTTGTGCTGGACGAGGGCCGCATAACCGAACAAGGCACGCATAAAGAACTGCTGGTTAAAAACGGACTGTACGCCAGGCTCTGGAAGCACCAGTCGGGCGGGTTTTTAGAGGATTAATATGGCCCGGGAAACGAAACGCAAGCAGTCTATGATCCGCGAAACTATCCGTATTTACTACCGGGCCTCAAAAAAGCAGCGGCGGGTCGCCGCCATTTCGCTTTTAAACCCGGTCGGCGCAGTCTTAGTGAGCGTGGCCGTACCGTTTTTTGCCGGACGGATCATAGCCGGGATAGCCAACCACGACCCCCGTGCCATGGTCTACATTTGGCTGGCGGCAGCTGCCGCCACCGCCGGCGTAATTGCTATGCGTTTTGGCATCACGCGTACATGGGTAATGCAGGCCCAGACTATGGCCGACCTCAACCATATGGTATTTCGACGGCTCCTGGAGCGGAGCGTCGGCTACCACACCAACCAAATCAGCGGCAAAATAATTTCAGATGCCAATGATTTCGTAGGCGCTTACGGACAGCTGACCTCGGCTTTATACAATCAGATGCTGTCATTCCTCATGATCATTATTTTTGGTCTGACAGTTGTTTTCTTGAGCTCATGGATGCTCGGTATTTACTTGCTTGTGGTTGTGGGCGTCACCCTTGGCTGGACGTACATGAATAGCGTCACCAGGGCAAAGCTGCGCCGTGAGCGACTAATTGCTACAAAAAACCTGATAGCCCATGCATCCGACAGTATCGTAAACGTCCAGACAGTAAAAACGTTTGCCGGCGAAGCCAAAGAAATCAAGCGGAACGAAACACTGAACGCAAAATTGCTCAAATTAAGGATTCATGACTGGCAGTTGGCTGCGCGCAGCAGCAATAACCGCATGGCCCTGCTGCTTACTTTGCAAATCGGCTTGTTGTTCATCGTTTTTACGATGGATTCGTCAAATACGCATGTACTCGCGGTTAGCATTTTCGCGTTTACGTACATTATGACGATTACGACTAGGCTGTTTGAACTCAATACCCTGACCCGCCAGATAGAGGAAAGCTTTTTGCAGGCGTCTCCCATGACCCGGATGCTGTTGCAGGACATCGAAATAACAGATGCGCCGGGGGCGCAGCCGCTGCACGTTAAAGACGGCGCAATCAGTATCCAAAATGTTACCTTCCAATACCAGGAAACAAGCGGCGACAATGCCGTGTTCGAGGGTCTGACCCTGGACATTAAAGCCGGCGAACGCATCGGCTTGGTGGGCCCGAGCGGCGGCGGTAAGTCAACGCTGACCAAACTGCTGCTCAGGTTTGAGGACATTGTGAACGGGCAGATTGCCATCGACGGCCAGGATATTACCACGGTGACCCAGGCCAGCCTGCGCCGGGCGATCGCCTATGTGCCGCAGGAACCGTTGCTGTTTCACCGGTCTATCCGCGAAAACATCGCCTACGGCAAGCCGGATGCTACTGAAGCTGAGGTACAGGCCGCGGCTAAAAAAGCCTATGCGCACGATTTTGTCAGCAGCCTGCCGAACGGTTATGACACCGTAGTGGGCGAACGCGGGGTTAAGCTGAGCGGCGGCCAGCGGCAGCGTGTTGCCATTGCCCGCGCTATCCTAAAGGACGCGCCCATCTTGGTACTGGACGAAGCCACCAGCGCGTTGGACAGCGAGAGCGAAGTGGAAATCCAAAAAGCTTTATGGCAGCTCATGAAGGGCCGCACCGCAATCGTGATTGCCCACCGTTTGAGTACTATCCAGCGGCTGGACCGCATCGTCGTTTTAGATGACGGCACCATTACCGAACAAGGCACGCACCAGGAACTGGTCAATAAAAAAGGCGGGCTGTACGCCCGCCTTTGGAAGCACCAGTCAGGCGGCTTCCTGGAAGACTAAGGGACTACTCGCCTTTGTCTTCAAATTGCTTGCGTCCGCCCGGGTTGTCCTCGGCGGCATTGCCCTTTTGTTCAGGGTCACCGCCGTGCTCTGATGGTACTTCTGAAGCGTCGACATCACCTTCTTCTGCGGCTTCTTCGGACATTTGGGCTTTGGATTCTTCGACATGCGCGACCGGGTTTGCGGGGTCAGTCAGCAGCACAACGCCTTCCGGTACGACAATGTCAGCCACCGTCAAGTGGTCGCCCACTTCCTTCAGGCTGTCGGCATTTACTTTGAACCGGTCAGGCAAATTATTAGGCAAAGCCTCAACTTCTACGGTTTCTAATTGCGTGATGACCATCAGGCCGGCCATTTCTGCCGGAATGTCCCCTGTCAGTTCTACCGGTACTTCGGCCTTCACCTTTTCGTTTTGCTTGATGGCATTGAACACAACGTGGCGCAGCATGTGCTTTTTTGGTTCAAAATCGGCGTCTTTAATCATGGCCAGATAATGCTTGCCGCCGAGGTTCAGTGTAACCGGGTGGTTGCTGCCGGCTTTATGAAATGCCTTGTATGTCTCCACATAGGGCGCCATAACGTGCACGGATTTTTTGCCGTGGTCGTGAATAACGGCCGGGACCATGCCGTCGCGCCGCAGTTGCCGCACCTGTTTGCCCAGTACTTCGCGTGCCTCTACGGCAAGCGTAATTTTGTCGTCGCTCATGTCTTACCCTCCATTACTAGAAAAACGAATATCTAACTAGTATACCAAACGTATGCTTTATATTTGCTGTCAAATTGTCCAGGTCAAGTGAAATAGCCGACTGGTCCGCATACCGCCTCAGGGCACACGGCATTTGCAAAGATACAAATGCCTGTCCAAAAATTGGAAGTGCCCTTCACCGGCATGCGGCCCCGCCGTCCAATTCACTTTTGTTAAAGTAGATAATCGGGTACGCTTAAGGTGATGTTTGATTTTGTAAACGTGATCGAGACAAGCAGCGCGATAATTGCCTTGCTTTTCATCGGGTTGATAATTTTTGCGGAGTCCGGCTTGCTTGTCGGATTTTTCCTGCCCGGAGATACCCTGCTGTTTCCGGCCGGCTTTTTTGCCGCCCAGGGCAAACTGCCGCTGGGGCTGTTGATACTCACGGTAATTATCTGCGCTATCATCGGCTACGATACCGGCTACCGGATTGGTAAACGCATCGGCCCGCGCTTATTTACCAAAGAAGACGGCATCATATTCCGCCAGGAATACGTCATGCAAGCCGAAGAGTTTTACGAAAAACACGGCGGCAAAACAATGTTGATGGCGCGTTTCGTGCCCATCGTCAGGACGCTGGCGCCGGTTGTGGCCGGTGTAGGGTCCATGGATAAAAAAACGTTCTGGTTTTATAACGTCATGGGCGCAGCCGTATGGGGTACCGGAGTTATTTTGCTCGGGTACTGGCTGGGCAGTAAAATCCCCAATATTGACCGCTACATTTTGCCGGTAATTTTAGCCGCTACGCTTATCACGCTCACTCCGACAGTCCTGCACATAATGCGCGACCCAAAGATCCGGGCGCGATTATGGCGTAAAATCTCTCGTAAAAAATAATCTCCGGGTTTATTTTTAGGCGGCGTGGCCGGCGTGGGTGCGTGGCGCAGGCGGGTCAGACAACCGGCGGGCAGTCATCGCCCCGGTGGCAACGCCGATGACGAAATCCATGTCCCACATCGCATTTGATCTTTGTTCCGGCTGGATGCCGAGTTGTGCCGCGAGGGCATAGTCAGCCAATAATTTAAGCGGCATGTCGCGGAACGGTATACGCATAGGGGTTGTTTCCAGATTTGCGGCAATGGCATCGTCCGCGATTTCGGGCCACAAATGAGAATCTCCCTGAACCAAAGCGTGGGCCATGGCGCCGAGCACGACGTCGAGCTTGCGCCGGACATACTCCGGCTTGTCCGCAAGTTTGTCCGCAGCCGCAAATGCCAGTACTGATTCCTGTAAGCGTTCATCCAAAGCGGCCTGTAAAGCCGGGTCCACCGGCAGCCCCGGGCCCGTGTCCAATGCCAGTTGTTCGGACCTCCTCATAGTAGATATATTATACCATATCTAACAGCTTTGAGCGAATTGACACGATCAACTATACTATGTGCATACGTAAAATAGCTAAAACAAAAAAATGAAATCACGCCTCTTTACCAGTTTAATTCTGGCGCTGCTTATGAGCACGGGGTTTCATGGGCATGCCCTGGCAGCCACCGTGAATGTCACGGCCGGCAGTTACGGCCCAAACTGCAGTGACGGCGGCTATTTCACACCCAGCAGCATTAATCTTAATGACGGCGACACAATTACCTTTTCCGTGCCGTCCAACGACCCGTATGCCGGCGGCGTCCAGGTAAACGGACTGCCGCAGGGTGCACTGATAATTGCCAGGGGCGGCCAAGCCTCCACGCAAGCCCTGCATACCAGCTTTAGTATCAATGGCACGTGGCCGCATGCCGGTTGCCCAAAAGGTTCGGGCACCGTTACCGTTACAGGCGGATCCACGCCGCCGCCCGCGCCCGGCCCCACTCCGAGCCCTTCGCCTTCGCCGACTCCCAGCCCTTCTCCAACGCCGGGCCCATCGCCTTCAAGCGCTTCGCCTACGCCGGCGTCCAACCCCGCATCTAAAACACCGGCGCCGGCTGCATCACCATCACCTGCCAATGCGCCCAAGCCCCTGCCCAACCCGATACCAGAAAGTACCGGTACAGACACATCGGCTGCCAAAACTGATATCGGCGACCCGAATTTGAAGGTCGTGCCCATTGGCCATACGCGCAGTAATAAGAAATACCTGGTTGTAGGCGCACCATTCGCAGTTCTATTGGCCGGCGGTACATTTGCCTATTGGAAATATATCCTGCCGCGGCGCAAGCCATAATCTGCGAAGCATACCACCAAAAGTTCAAACGCCTTTGTTCACAGCGTGGTAAGCGTAAAAATAGCCCCTACCGGAATTGATGCGGTAAATGTGTTGCCGGATACTGGCGAGTCGGCTGCAGACGCCATGTTATTGCCGCTATTCGTATAGGTGACGTGAAAGTTGTTCACGCCTGAAACGCCTGCCAGTGTGCCGCCGATAACCTGTGCCGAGCCGGTATTGTTTTGGCCAACAATGGTTACGGCCCCTGTAGTCGGGTGCACAAATGCCAGCAAGTCCATATTCGCGTTTGAGCTGTTAATCTGCACGCGGCGCATGCCGAGTTGCGTATATTTGAATAGCTGGGCGTGGTGGAAGAACGATTTTCGCGGCGCGTAGGTTTTGGTTGTCGTGTTGTAGGAAATAAGGGGAGGGGCATTCCCAACATCATTCGGCGGCGAGGAGCCAAGGCCATTTAAGATAGCGTGGTTATAGACGGCGTCATACGCGTCCCACATGATGATGCCTGGTGCACCTTCTTGCAAGAAGGTGAAACCGTTATCGAATATGCTATACTCGCTTACCCACCAGGTTTTGCCGGTGCCCACATAGCCTGATTCGGGGTCGGCGCCGAGCGACGTGCCGTATTGATGGAAATCAAAGGCGCCAAGTTTGGTCATGAGGGTCGGGTAGCTTTTAATGGCTGTTTCATAGCTGTCGTCGGCACAGCAGGTGTCGGCCCCAACGATCTTAACGCCGGCCAGCCCCAGCGTGTTCATGCGCGCAGCCAGACGGTTCAGGCCATCCGCATAATTAGCAGCGGACATGATAATGCCCTCGTTATGACCCCAATCCATTTCGTTGTTCGGCGAAAACAGCCCGAAGGTATGCCCATTTGTGTATCCATAATACGCCGCGGACAGAACCATCTCTACCCATTCATCGAGCTTTGAAGAGGTTACCGTGGTGCCGCCCATCCATGCAGGTCCTGGGCCCATAAAGCTGAGCATAATGTTGTCGTCCGGCACGCCTTTTTGGTGCAGGTAATCAATTGTGGCCCAGAGGTTAGCGAAGTTGGAGCCGGATTGCGCATTATCGAACGAGGTGGCTCCGGAGTAAATTGGATTGTAGTATGCCCAATTGAAGTTGGAAGCGTTCGTATCGTCATTTGTACCTTCCCAATCAGCCATCTCCATCACCACCCGGTACGTCTTAAAGCCGTTGTCCACCAACAGGTCAAGCGCGGGTTTTAAATTGCCGTTATCCCACGAATCTGAATTGATGTTGACCCCGAGCGCGGTAATTGTTTGGAATGTGGTGCCGGCATTGAGCGTGGCGGTCATTGTTGGCGTGGGGTTAGGCGCGTTTGAGCCAAACCGAACCGCAGATCCGCCGGATGCCGAGGCATCGGTCACGATACCGGTGTTTCCGGACAGAACTCCATTTTCAGTTTCAAATGATCCGACCAAAGAAGCTGCCTGCGAATGGACGAGCCATACCGTAGCCAATACTACGAATAGCGCTAGTGCAATCCACGACGAGTACTTATGATTTTTTAGGCGGTACAGATATCTCTTTAATCTGCCGTATACCATTTGGATTTTATTGTCCGAACTTAATCGAGAGCCGGCTGAAGTCGAGCAAATCTACCTTGCCGTCGCCGTTGATGTCAGCCCGGCCCAAGTTGGATGTCTGGCCGAATTTAGCCACCAGCATGCTGAAGTCCAGCAAGTTTACATGGCCGTCCTGGTTAATGTCTTCAGGGAGGAATGTGGGCGTAGGTGTAGGTGTGGGCGTCGGAGTCGGAGTCGGAGTCGGCGTAGGCGTAGGCGTCGGTGTCGGAGTGGGTGTAGGTGTGGGCGTGGGCGTCGGAGTTGGGGTAGGAGTCGGAGTCGGCGTCGGTGACGGACTCACGCCCGGATACGGCACCGGCGTGGGCGTCGCGTTCTTGTAGTCGTTGAGGTTGAACAGGTGCAGGCCGCCATTGTAGGTCACTTCACCATCGGGCCAGGACTGGAGGACGTGGCACTCCCTTTGGGCGTTGTTCAGGCAGTTGTCAACAAGTCCCTTTATCATGGGCGTGTTCCAGCCTTCCATGAAGTCGGCGTGGAAGGAATAGATGCCGCCGCTGGACAGGTAGTAGTTGGGACCGCCCTTGAGCAGCGGGTAGTGGGTCTCTTCAAACAGCTGGGGCAAGCCCACCGGGTGGGTTGAGGGGCAAACGCCGCTGGCATTGGCGTAGGCCATGTGCGACTTGTGGTCGGCGCTGTCCAGGTGCAGGCCGTCCCAGCAGCTCGGGAAGATCACTTCGCCGACCATTGGCCGGTCGGCAGTGCCCGGGCAGGTGATCAGGCCGGGGAACTCATCACCGCCGGCGCAGTCCCATTGGACGACGTTTAGAGACTGAGGTGTCGTTGCTTTGGAATCACCAGCGATCATAACCAGGCCTTTGGGGAATGGTACGACCTTGGGTCCGTTGGGGCCGCCTGGTTTGCGGTAATAGGCGGTCATAGTCATGTCATTCTTGGTGTACTGGGTAGTCGAGCCGTCGGCATTGGTGTAATAGATAGATGGTACCCAATAGGCGGAATGGTCAAGGTTCGGGATGTAGTTACAGCTGCCTGCGCCGGCATTGATGGATGCGGGCGTCGAACTGGCGTTGGTGGTCTTGTTGCTGTAGAAGGAGTGCATGTGCGAGGCACCAGGCTGGTTCGGGAACACGATCGGGTCGTCTTTGCCAAAGTGGTCAATGCCGCATTCGACGTTGAACTCGGCAAAGGTTGCGGCTTTACTGTCGCGCAAGAGAACAACACTGCCGAAGATGCCGAAGAGGGCTAACGCAGCCACAACTACTCCAGCAAATGCCTTCATTTTACGATTGCGCTTAAAACTCCGCGTTAGGAGATTCTGACGTTTTCGCATGTGCTTGTGCCTCATAGTTTCGTTGTATTAGCTTAAGCGTAAACCAAGAATCTGAGAATGACAATAGCAATTACAGTGCTGAGTCGTTAACCTAAGAGTGAGATGCCGGTCATGACGCTTGGTTTTTCCAAACCCATGATATCCAGCACTGTTGGCGCAATATCTTGCAGGCCGCCTTCGGAACGCAAGCTAGCAGCGTCCGTGCCGCACAGAATGACGGGAACCGGGCTTGTGGAATGGGAAGTAACCGGCTTATTTTCGCCGCCTTCAAACATGATCTCGGCATTGCCGTGGTCGGCAGTAATCAGGACTGCGCCGCCGGCTTTGACCGCGGCGTCCACTACATGCCCCAAACAGCCGTCGAGTACTTCGATGGCTTTCACTGCCGCTTCAAAATTGCCGGTATGCCCGATCATGTCAGCGTTGGCAAAGTTCACGGCAATCAAATCGTGGTGGCCTGTTTCAATCTGCTTTATCACTTCATCGGCAACGGCCTGGGCGCTCATCTCCGGCGCCTGGTCGTAAAATGGCACTTTTGGCGAAGGGATCAGCTTGCGGTCCTCATTTTTAAACGGCTCCTCGCGGCCGCCGTTCAAGAAATACGTCACATGGGCATACTTTTCCGTTTCTGCCACATGGAATTGTTTGAGGCCGGCCTTGCTCACAGTTTCCGCCAACGTGTCCTGAATATCCTCTTTTGGAAACGCAATGGGCACATCCAGTGAGCGATCGTATTCCGCGAACGTGACTACGTGCAAATCCTTTACCACCCGCCCCCGCTCAAACTCCTGAAAATCCGCATCCACCAAAGCTTTGGTTAATTGCCTGGCCCGGTCCGGCCGGAAATTGAAGAAAATGACCACGTCCCCGTCTTCTAGACGAACCCGGTCTTCGGGAGTAGTGGCAATCGAGATTGGCTTTAAAAATTCATCATGCTCGCCGGCCTGGTATTTTTTATGGATGTAATCAGTTGCATTGTGGTGCGTGTCGTGTTCGTCATGCGTGAGCATCTTATATGTGTGTTCTATACGGTCCCACCTATTGTCACGGTCCATGGCGTAATACCTGCCGGACACACTGGCGATCTTTGCGCCGTGCTTGGCAAGTTCCTGTTCGGTTTCCTCAATATGCGCTTTAGCGCTGGTGGGCGGCGTGTCCCGTCCGTCGGTAAACGCATGAACATATACTTTGCCCACGCCCAGCTCGCGAGCCATTTTAGCTGTGGCAATGGCGCTGTCGGTGTGGCTGTGCACGCCCCCGGGCGAAACCAAACCCATAATATGCAGGCGGGTGCCGCGCTGCTTAGCGGTCTCCATGGCCGCGGTTAGCACTTCATTTTTATAGAAATTGCCCGTGGTAATCTCGTGGTGCTGGCGGCTGAGCGGTTGCAGCACTATCCGGCCGCTGCCGATTGTTAAATGCCCGACTTCTGAGTTTCCCTGCTGGCCGGCCGGCAAGCCCACGGCCTCGCCGCTGGCTTCGACAGTCGTATGCGGCCAGCGCTCACGGATAACATCCAGATTTGGCGTCTTGGCCTCGGCAATGGCATTGCCTTCGGAAATCGGAATTTCGCCAAAGCCGTCGCAAATAACCAGCACAAATGGTTTCATTGGCATGCCTTACAACCCTAACGCGCCGCGGCCGGCGTACTGTGCCTGGCCGCCCAGCGCTTCTTCGATGCGCAAAAGTTCATTGTATTTTGCCACCCGGTCGGTGCGTGACAAACTGCCGGTCTTAATCTGCCCCGTTCCCAGGCCCACGACTAAATGCGCTATTGTTGTGTCTTCGGTTTCGCCGGACCGGTGCGAAATAATAGCCCGCCAGCCGGCTTTGTGTGCCATGGTCACGGCGTCGATGGTTTCGCTGAGCGTACCGATTTGGTTCAACTTAATAAGTATGGCATTGGCCGCCCTTTCATTTATTCCCCGCTCTAAAAATGACACGTTCGTAACCAACAAGTCGTCACCGACAATCTGCACTTTACCGCCCACCCGTTCAGTGAATTTTGTCCAGGCTGCCCAGTCGTTTTCGGCCAGGCCGTCTTCCACAGATAAAATGGGATACCTGCCGGTCAAATCTGCGAGCCAATCGATCATTTCCTCGCTGCCCATGGTTTTGTCTTCGGTCATCAGTTTGTACTGGCCGTCTTCGTACAGTTCTGTTGCAGCCACGTCCAGCGCCAGCATTACGTCTTGGCCCAGCGAGTACCCGGCTTTGGAAACGGCTTGCGAAATCAAGTCTAGCGCTTCAGCGTTGCCGCTTTTGACAGTCGGGGCATAGCCGCCTTCGTCGCCCACCGTGGTGCCGTAGCCGTTTTCTTTGAGGACTTGGCCCAAAGCCTGGAAAATTTCCGCGCCCATGCGCAAGGCCTCGCTAAAACTGGGTGCCCCTACCGGCATAACCATAAATTCCTGGATATCCGTAGAGTTGGCTGCATGTTTGCCGCCGTTGATGATGTTTATCATGGGTACAGGCAGCGTAAAGGCACGCTGAACGGGCGCCAGACTTTGAAAATACGCGTACAGCGGCATATTTTTGGCCAGGGCCGCGGCTTTGGCGCACGCCAAAGAAACTGCCAACAACGCGTTCGCGCCCAAGCGGCCTTTGTTCGGAGTGCCGTCCAGTTCGATCATTTTCTGGTCAATACCGCGCTGGTCGGCTACGTCGTGGCCTTGCAGCGCAGGCGCAATAACCTCATGCACGTTGGCCACTGCTTTGGTAACTCCTTTGCCGCCAAATTTACCGGCGTCGCCGTCGCGCAGCTCAACGGCCTCGTTACTGCCGGTGCTGGCGCCTGACGGCACAGCCGCCCGGCCCATAATACCGTTAGATAAAATCACGTCTGCTTCAATGGTTGGGTTGCCGCGGGAATCCAAAATCTGCCGCGCTTTGATTGATTGTATGTCCATGCATGCCTCTCTTAAATTTCGTCAATCTAAGTATACCGGCTTGCAAAGCTGAAACAACCGTCTGCGTTAAGTACGGACGCCCTCGACAAGCACATAGTTAAGTTTAGCTTTCGTAGTGGTAATAAAATCTCGCAGCGCAGCTGCTCTGTTCTCTGGAGAAAATGTTTCCACGATAGTTTTGGCGGTATGCACATGGCGCTCGCTTGCATTACTGAAAAAAGCATGGGCGATAACATCCCTGCGGTTAGCCTTCAGAGGGCCGTCTGACTCTTTTTGAGATGATAAGGTACAACCCAAATACAATACCCTATTGCTTTTTTTGCCATCGAACCACACCACTTTATCAAGTCCGGGCTGCGGGTCAAGTTGAGGCGCTTGCCATATTAGGTCGCCGTATAAATATTCATCAACGTCTTTCAGTTGCTGCAGCACAGTGGGCTGTGTATTTTCCGAAATTTTGAACGCTTCTATTATCGACAAGCTCTTAAAAGGAGCTTGGACAAAGTCTGCCGCCCGCTCTGTAGCCGTTTTGGCAATCCGGGAATTGCTTGGCGAATAGGGCAGCCGGTCTGACAGTCCGGATTCTGTTGCCTGCTTATATTGTTTGGCATAGGCGCTAGCCCGACTATTGCTGAATTGCTCAACAAGTTTAGACACCTTTGAGTTTGCTTTGCGATGCCCAATGAGACGGCTTATTTCGGCAGTATCCCCGCCAAACCAGCTCAATAAACGCTTAATGTCACCACTTGGATTAACGAGAATGCTTGTTACCGGCGTTATCTTGTCTTTTGGCATAGTGTGCTGCAAAAATCTTGAGGCGGCAACTTCGCGGTCAAACATGGTGGACGGCGCAACGCGAACAACATGGTCGCCAAAATTCATTTGATCGCGGGCTGTTACAGCCATATAGGCTTCACATGAAGGTATATCTCTTAAGAACTCGCGTTCCCTGCCCTCAGGATCGAACCGGTTGTTTTCATAGCCTGTTATTTGAATTTTACGGGTCGTACCCGGAGCAACCGTAAAGCGTTCGCGACCGCTATCTATTACGGGAGCGCCGGTAGCAGCCAAAAAGCCGGCAACCATTTCATCGGCTTCGAAGGTCAGGCCTTCTTCTACCCGGACGGCAAGATCCTGCCCAAAAAGCAAGTCACCCCTGGCAGTGTATAAGTCATCGGACATTACTGCTATTTCGCCAAGCGCATATAATCTTGAATCTGGGGCCACGGTGGTAAATTCTTTGGCAATATCCAGGGCATCGGACCTATCCGTTGTTAGGGCTGACCAATTGTCTTCTTCGCTGACGTCCAGCGTGCGATGCTTTTGCACCCCGGCTTCGACCTTTAACCCCACAATTCTCGAAAGCGCGGCTGAAACCTCGGGGCGCGCGGCAACCGGCTCAGATAGATGTAGGTTCGGGCGTTCGCTAAAGCCGTCCTGCCGATACACGTCGACCATGACGGGATTAACCACATAATCCGGCAAATGTTTATAAAAAGTCATAACAATCCTTGGGCGCGCAACCAGGCCGTTGCAACGTCCGTGACTTCCTTGGGGGTTTGATGGGTGGTATCAATGAGGACGCGCGGTTCATCAAAACATTCCAGAACACCCTCACCTGCCCGTTCATAGAAAGCAACCGTTTCATTATACTGCCTGCGCAAATATTCAGGCACCTCCCAGCGGTCTTTTTGAGCATCATCTTTGACGCGTTCCCATGCAGTTTCCGGATCGCACACCATGTATATTGAGGCGTCCGGTTTGGTCAGCTCTTCCGGCCGCAATGCATGCGCAACATCTTCATAGCTGTAGCCGGCCAGCTCCCCGTGGATCAGCGAATCCATCCAGCCCCGCTGCGCGACAATGTGCCTGCAGCTCGCTAACGTTGCCCGAATGGTCCTGTCGGCAAGCCGGTTATCTAGTATGTACATCAGCCGGTCAGTCCAGCTGTCGTCACGTATATCCCTCGAGCTGGTCAATTCCATCATTTCGCGCAGACGGGCGTCGTGCGGTAAATGCAATGTATCCACATTCGGCTCAAGTTCTGCTGCAATATCGTGCATGACGCCCGTTTTGCCGGAACCATCCAGGCCAGTGACAACTATAAACATTCGTGTTATTATAAACTCTTAACTTATAGTTGTCAATTAATACTCATCTGGTAAACACTTCTGAAATGCATATACATCAATACGGCGCGGAACTCGAAAAACCATTTGCTTACGTTGCAGACGGGAGTCCATTTGCAGTCACGGACAGCTATTTTCAGCGGCTGCACGAATTAAAAACTGCCGTCGGTACTGCGCCTGAACTTGTGCACGCCGGTGATCGTACAGTGGCGGTACTAGATTCACTCGGCACAGAAGGCCTGGAGAGTTCTTTTGTTTTAGGTGAAAGCAGCCTCAATCCCGTTGCTAGTAACCAAGGCGGGTTACAAGGTCTGTACGAAAGAATCACCACCAGCCAATCACAAGTAGTGTCGGTGCTTGCCGAACAGGGTGGAGGCATTTTGAACATGTCCAACAACCCGCTTATCAAGAGAAACAAACAAAACATTGAGGCCTTTGGCATACCTAAACCAAATTCGATTGCCAGAAATGTTCGCAACTGGCGTTTTGGCGCCACAATAAATGCCTGCGCCCAGAACAGTCCTTCTACAAGTGTTGAAGTGTACAAAGCAGCAGAGGCAGCTAACGTAATTATCGGCCTTGGCTCAGCATTTATTGCGCTGTACGCGAATAGTCCTTTCAACGAAGGCAGACCTACGTCGTGGCAAGAGAACAGAATGGATTTATGGCCAACATATTTTGCTGATGCTACACTGCCTGCTGACAGAAAATTACACTACCCCCCGCCGGTCCCCTTTAATAATCTGCGGGACTACTTTCAGTGGATGTTCCGGTCAGAGACGAGCGTGTTTTCGATGAAATACACTGTTGCCGGAAACCCTTCCTTGCTTGAATTTTTTGAAATGGAAGAATGGGACGCCGAAGCTTACCCGGGTGGAGAATCGTTGCGTATCAAGCCAACGATGGGACACCTAGCCACGCACCAGCTAATGCAGTTCAGCGGCGCACGTGTGCGCTTTGGGCTGGCTGAAGGTTTGGCTGAGTCAGGCGTGGACGACTTTCTGGGGGCAATGGCGGGCCGCCATGATGAAGTCGAAGCCTACATGGATTCTGTAATTGATTACATGTACATTGAGGCGCGTGACCCTGGAGCTAACTTCCCCGATCGAGCACTCGCCGAAGAAGACAGTACCGCCGCACGGTCGATGCTTATTTCTCCCGCCGCACTACAGGCAGGATTATTAAACAACATTGCCGAAGCTTCGGCCTTGCTTGAGCAATATGATTGGAGTACCCTAATGGACGCGCGTAAGGGCGCGGCCATCTCTGGGCTGGATGCAACGGTTGGCAACCATACCGTCAGGGATGTGTGCCGCCAAATTATCGAGGTGGCCGGTAGAGGTATTGCAACTGATGAACAATGGATGCTTGCTTACCCGCAATACGTCGTAGAAACTGGCAAAAATGGCGCTGTACGTGCAAGATCCTTGTATGAACAATCGAACGGATCAACGCCGCTGGAACGGATCGGATCTGCAGTAAAATCAAGGATAGCTGTGCTGCCGTCTCTCTTGTAAGGCAGGTTCGCAATTATTGACAACATGGCATTAAAAAGTTATAATTTATTTTTTGTCAGCCCTGAAATCCCTGGTGGAAAGGCAAATAGATGAGTGTAAACACGCAATCCGTTCCCGGGCCCGTCCCTGAAGCTTATTTAGGTTTGGTATCGTTTGAGGGCGACCCCGCAAATAGCACTGCCCGCGCCACATCCATCCGTGCCTTAAATTATGAATATGCCGACGGCGATAAGGGTCTCAAGGTAGTATACCTTGGACGGCGCGAGGATGGCACAGCAGCAACTTTCGAGACCGGAAGCTTTTACGACAACGGCGGTGTTGATACTTCGCCGGCAAAACATGACATTTGCGTGTCCACGGCCGGGGGCTGCACCAGAAATTGCCATTTTTGCTCAGTGCCCAAGGCAGAGCTCGGCTTTGAACGACTATTAACAGCTGATGAAATTGTTGCTCAGGTAGTGCACACGGCTACGCTTAGAAATCCAGACGCTACAGTTCCGAATGTGGTCGGACTCATGGGGAACGGTGAACCTCCGGACAATATGGCAGTAATCCCTGCGCTTCGGGCCCTGGACAAAACGGGTATTGTGAACCGGGTCACTATTTCGACCATAGGAGAAAACATAAAAGGCATCGGCCGGTTTGCGAAAACCGCAGCCCAGCTTGCAATGCCCGTAAATCTGCAAGTCAGCGTTCACTCGGCAGATGATGAAAAACGGCGTCTAATTATCCCCGGCCGCCAACCGTTAGCCGCTGTCATGGACGCAAGCGACAGCTGGTACGCTCAGACCGGCCAACCTGTGAAGCATAACGTCGTGCTCATGGAAGGCACCGGCGACTTCGAGGGCTTTTCTAACGCTACCCCCGAAGATGCCAAGTGGCTGGCATCACTGATACTTCAACCGGCAAGAGGTGCTTCTGAACCTATTCCACGGCGGTTAAAACTTTCAGCATTCAATCCCATACCAGGCGTAGGCTTTAAGGCCCCGGATCAAGAAACGCGGGAATTGTTTGTAAGCACCTTGATTGATGAAGGTGTGCGAGACATAAAAACTTTTAAGGGTAGCGGCATAGATATTGATATGCAGCAGGGTACCGGCGGGTTCGCTTGCGGCGGATTGAGGGCAACAACAGCGCGAATTGTTGCCAAGACTGTCACCGTGGGACCAGTTACAGCCGTCTAGCATTGGCTAGGCCCATCGTGCAGTTGTAAGACCGTCAAATTCGGCATCAATAACACCAAGTACGGCGTCGGCACCGACGTACGCGAGTTCAAAGGTTGCGGTTGTGTCCCTTGTCAAATAAAAAAACCATGGCAGAGGCCGCCCGGGCTGCCACCTCATTATGGGTCCGCTACAGCAATTTCCTGAGGAATTGGCCGGTGTACGATTCTGCGACTTTGGCGACCTGTTCGGGAGTGCCGGTGGCAATTACCTGGCCGCCGGCCGCTCCGCCCTCCGGACCCATGTCTATCAAGTAATCAGCTGATTTTATGACGTCCAGGTTATGTTCGATTATCACCATGCTGTTGCCTGTCTCTACCAGCGCATGCAAAACGGTAAGCAGCTTGTTGACGTCGTCGATGTGCAGGCCGGTCGTGGGTTCATCCAAAATATACAGCGTGCGGCCGGTGCTGCGGCGCGACAATTCTGTCGCCAGTTTGACCCGCTGGGCTTCACCGCCACTCAGCGTCGTAGCCGGCTGGCCGAGCTTGATGTAACCCAGGCCCACGTCGACCAATGTTTGCAATTTCCTGGCAATCGCCGGGATGTTTTCGAAGAATTCCAGGGCTTGTTCGCAAGTCATTTCCAGGACGTCGCTGATCGTTTTGCCTTTGTAGTGGATTTCGAGGGCTTCGCGGTTATAGCGCTTGCCATGGCAGACTTCGCACGGCACATATACATCAGGCAAGAAATGCATTTCAATTTTAATGATCCCGTCACCTGCGCAGTTTTCGCAGCGGCCGCCCTTTACGTTGAAGCTGAACCGACCCGGGCTGTAGCCGCGGAGTTTAGCTTCCGGCACCTGGGCAAACAGTTCGCGGATGGGTGTGAATAAGCCGGTGTACGTGGCAGGGTTGGACCTTGGCGTGCGCCCGATCGGGGCCTGGTCGATCACAATTGCTTTGTCTAAGTGTTCTATACCTTCAATGTCATCGTGGTAGCCGGGCACAACGTTGGCGCGATGCAAGCGGGCCTGCAGTTCTTTGGCCAGGATGTCGTTGATAAGACTGGATTTGCCGGACCCTGACACGCCGCTTACAACCACCATTTGCCCGAGCGGAATGCGCACGTCAATGCTTTTCAGGTTGTTTTCGCGCGCTCCTTTAACCACTAGTTCTTTACCGTTACCTTTTCTTCGGGTTTTCGGCACCGGCACGTGCTTTTTGCCCTGCAAGTATTGGCCGGTAATGCTGTCTGCGACCTTTGCTACTTCATCCGGCGTGCCTGCAGCAACTACCTTGCCGCCGTGGATACCGGCCCCCGGGCCGATGTCCAGCAGGTAATCCGCCGTGCGGATGGTGTCTTCGTCGTGCTCTACGACCAAGACGGTATTGCCCAGGTCGCGCAGCCGCTTCAGCGTCGTTATCAACCGGTCGTTGTCGCGCTGGTGCAGTCCAATACTTGGTTCGTCCAGTACATACAACACGCCTTGCAACCCGGAACCGATCTGGGTGGCCAGCCGGATGCGCTGGGCCTCGCCGCCGCTTAACGTATTAGCGCTGCGCAAAAGGTTTAAATAGTTCAAGCCCACGTCTTGTAAAAATGTCAGGCGGGCACAAATTTCTTTCAGGATTTGCTTGGCAATATGAGCCTGCTGTTCGCCCAGGCGGATCGAATTGAACCAGTCCACGGCGTCATCAATAGACATTTGGCAGACGTCCATAATGGAGCGGTCGGCCACGGTCACGGCCAAAACTTCCGGCTTCAGGCGCAAGCCTTTGCAGGCATGGCACGGCCGTTCCTGCATAAACCGTTCGATGTCGCGGCGGATAAAGTCGCTTTCGGTTTCTTTGTGGCGGCGTTCCAGATTGGGAATAACGCCTTCAAACGTGGTGGTATAAGCCCGGCCCATGCCCAAAGAAATGCGATATGTTTCCGTACCCGTTCCATACAACAACTTTTGGATTTGATCTTCGGTCAGCTCACTTGTGGGCACGTGCAGGCTAAAATTGTGGCGTTCGGCCACGGCTTGCAATTTTTTGGTGTACCAGGCGTCGGTGTTAATACGGTTGAACGGGCGGACAGCGCCTTCGGCAATGGTCAAGCGTCCGTTCGGGATAACCAACTCAGGATCCACCACCAAGCGGGAGCCGATGCCGGTGCAGACCGGGCAAGCGCCGTGCGGGCTGTTAAAGCTGAACGTACGCGGTTCCAGTTCCGGAATGGCCACGTCCGGGTGGTCCGGGCAGGCATACATGAGGCTGTATTCCGAAAGGTCATCAGAATCCGCGTTTAGGATGCGCAGCCGTCCGTCGGCAATGTCCAGTCCCTGTTCTACGGATTGTGCCAGGCGGGTGCGGCTGTCTTCGTTATTGACCAACCGGTCCACGACAACTTCAATGGTGTGCTTGTAGTTTTTGTCGAGCGTTGGGAATTCATCAAGCGCATAGACGACGCCGTCGACCCGGGCGCGGGCATACCCGGCGCGCATGAACTGCTCGGGGATGTGTTCGAACGCGCCTTTCTTATCTATTACCACCGGCGCCAAAATCATGAGACGGGCTCCTTCGGGCAGCGCGGCGACTTGGTCGATTATGGCGGCATTGGTCTGACGGGTCACCGGGTTGCCGTCGATCGGGCAGTGCGGCGTGCCCGCCCGGGCGTATAACAGACGCAGATAATCATAAATTTCCGTAACCGTTGCAACTGTGGAACGCGGGTTATGGCTGGTGGATTTTTGGTCGATGCTGATCGCCGGGCTGAGACCGTCGATCTGGTCGACGTCCGGCTTTTCCATGAGCCCCAAAAACTGCCGCGCATAGGCACTCAAACTTTCCACATAGCGGCGCTGGCCTTCGGCGTAAATAGTGTCGAAGGCCAAAGACGACTTGCCCGAGCCCGAAAGGCCGGTGATAACTACAAGCTTGTTGCGCGGCAACGAAACGCTAATATCTTTGAGGTTGTGTTCGCGTGCGCCCTGTACAGTAATAAAATCACTCATAAGTAAACTAGAATCCCTCCACCAGAAATCGATCTAGTTTACCAAAAAAACGCTACTTTTTCCAGTGCTAGCGGCGCACAAAAAAACTGCGGCCCGGGCACGGACCGCAGTCGTAGCAACTTTTTCGCCTTAGAGGAACGTGAAGGTGCAACTATTGAGACTGGTTATCCGGTATAACGCGGCCGTCGATACGAGCTGGCTCTTTACTTCGAACCAATTGGCGACGTTAGCGCACTTGGATCCTGACCCGACCCGGACGTTCGGTTCCGTTCCCCGTATATTGTACGTCGGCGAGGCGCCCGCGCATGTCTCAGGCCCGTTATTCGATGACAGTACGGCGTTAGTGTCCGTCCGCCGGAGCGCCGTGTCCTGCATGCAGACATACAGTATGTTGGTGGTGTCCCTGATCTCAACCGACACGGCACCGTCGATGTATTGTACGGTGTTGGTACCGCTGTTGTTAATGCCCCGGATCTCGATGCCCATACGGAAAGCCCAGCCCTGCGTGATGTCGCTGGTGCTCATGAAATGACCGTATTTATCGTAATAGTAGTTCTCGTGCCCACGATGATCAACCACCGCAGCCGAGACCATGCCGGCATGCGCAAGCATGAATGACAGCGAGAATACGAACGCAATACCAAGTGCGATTAGTTTGTACTTCATGATGAGCCCCCATTTTATATTATGGTACGAAATTTTAGCATAAGCGTTCTGAATCGCTTGTCTGATTTTTTACTGAATTGATCAGAAATATATTGCCGTCCGATACGCTATACTGGCCTCATGGTTAAAAGTCCGAAACAATTGGCAAAGCGCATTGGCATCGACATTGCCGGGTTCGGGCTGTTGCTGGCAGCTCTTTTGACAGGTTGGCTGCCGGGACCGGGCGGTATTCCACTTGCCATCGCCGGGCTCAGCTTGTTGGCAATCAACTATCAGTGGGCGCGCACGCTCCAGGACAAAGTTAAGGAAAAGAGCGTCGACATCATTGACCGGATTTTTCCAAACAATCCGAACATCCAAATGGTTTATGACCTGGCGTTCTTTTTACTGGCCGCCAGCGCGGTTTTCCTGTTCCGCGACCACCATTGGCAAATCGGTGCGGTCATCGGCGGCCTGGCCCTCGCCATTGCCATCTTGAACCGCAGCCGCGGCGAGCGCCTGTTCAATTGGCTAAAAAAGCTTACACGCCGCAACTAACCCGGCTCCGTGCAACAAGCGGGTCTGGCCCGCCGCCGTGTGCGGTCCCGGGGCACTTCCAATTTTTGGACAGGCATTTGTATCTTTGCAAATGCCGTGTGCCCTGGGGCCGAATGCGGTGAGAGGGACAGATTTATGTTGCATTTTTATGGCAATTGTGGTAATGTAAGCAAAACGATTCTTTGGGACATGAACAAGAAATACGTAATTGGCTTCGCCATTGTTTTGGCTGTCTGGTGGATATACGAAAATGCCACCGATGCCATCATGTCTTTTTTGGTCGGCGGGCAGATCCCCGGCACGCGTACATACCTGTCCCCTGACACAATGATTGATCTAAGCCAGCTACTGGGCGCATTGGGCATTGTATACATTTTCCGCAAACAATTGGCCCGGTTGGGCCGCTTTGGTGAGCGCCGTTTGCGTACAGGTCTGCACAAAGTACGCACGGCCGCCAGGCGCCAATACAACAATGCCATGGCCCAAGCCGAAAACTTGTGGTACGAATACGCCGGCCCGCGCGCAACCGCCCTGGCTATGGAACGTGCCGCGCCGATCGCCGTGCAAAACGTTGAGGCCGAAGCAACACCACTGCCTTCCCGACTGGCGCCGACCAAAGTACAGCAGACCAAGCGCCACATACGCCGCAGCCGCCGAACGATTGCAAAATCAGTCAGGCACGGCAGCCGTAATGTCAGCCACGGCGTCAATGTATTCCTGGACGCTGAAATTGCCGCGGTCAGGGCCGGCGGCCGGCTACTGCAGCGCAAAGGCCCGAAAATTGGTACTGCCATTGGCAACGGGCTAGAAAACTTGGGCGCCGGATTTTATACCATTCTTTTTGGCTGCGGCCGCGTCATCAGCCACGGCGTACGGTTTTATGCCGCGGCCTTCCAGGCGATCGGCGGCTGGGCCATCCGCAAAATGCTGCCCAAAGAAGACGCCGAAATGGTCGCCGCCATTCTCCGCCACATGGGTATGGTCGCCACCCGCTGGGCGCGCGTTGTCATTCGTGCCAAATAAGCTCTTTAAGCCGTCCGAGTTTTTCTCAGCCAACCCACACCTGCGTATACCAACGGCGTACCGGCCAACGAAAAAACGCACCGGATTGCCCAGTAAGGAATGAGTAGTCCGGCAATGAATGCCCAGTTTTCCGCAAATGTTTGGTTGAACGCATAAAAGGCGATCACATAGAAAACCGCCGAATCCACGAATTGAGACACAAAGTTAGAAGCATTGTTACGCAACCACAGCGCCTGATTGCCCATACGCTCGCGTAATTTTGTAAAAACTGCCACGTCCATGAATTCCGCCACCGCAAACGCCGCCACGCTGGCTATACCAAAGCGGATGGAAGTTCCAAAAATAGTGTCATACGCAGGTTCGGTGTGGGAGTACCGGGCAGACGGCGGCAGCGAAGTAAACAGCCAGGCGGTTACTATCTGCAAAACCACAACAACCAGTCCGATCCGAACCAGGCTGCGCGCGCGTTCCCGGCCATAGACTTCGGCAACAACATCTGTTGCGCTGAACATGAGCGGCAGCACAAAAATGGCAGCGCTGGCGTTTAGGTGCAGCCAGCTGAAATGAACGAGTGGGAAAATTTTGGCTCCCATCAATTCGGCCACCATTATTCCAAATATATACAGGGCGACCATCAGGTCGAAAGCTTTGAATTTGAACATCATAAAACTCCTTGTTACTTGCTAATCGGTAACAATGAGCTCAACAAAAACCCGACCAGGTCGTGCACCGTTTAGTTAATAGCATGCCAAAAATCCATTCATCAAAGCTTGGACGAGTTACGAAGCGTTGTCAATGGTGTAATGCAGCAGCAGCGTGCCGCGGCTATTAAGCTGCTTGCACGAAATCAGCCGCATGTGAACCTTCATGGCGGCATCGCCGGTAAGGCCGGCGCCGGTTCCGAACATCCATGGTTCCAGCGTAATAAACGCTTCGTCAACAACCCCGGCAGCCAAAAACTCACCATTGGTGGCGCCGCCGCCCAACAATAACAATTCATCGTACCCGCGCTCCGAAACTATTGTTATCACCTCATCCGGCGAGGCCTTCATAAACTCCAGCTGCCCAGGAACTTGCGAGTTTGCAAATGCTTCGGGCCGGGTAGTCAAAACAATCCGCAGTTTGCCGGGCTCTGGGTCCGGCTGGATTTTGTCATAAGTTGTCCGGCCCATGACTACCGCCTTATACTGCCGCATGGTTGTCCTGAAGTGCGCGGCGTCTTCGGGCGACGACCATTCATGCACATCGCTGATATCTCCGTGTGTCAGTTTTCCATCCAAAGAAATGACGTCAAGCATTGCGACTCTTACTTTTCCCATGTAGTTACTCCTCGCTTTCCGGCATTATGCTTTGCGCGTATAAATGCAGTTCTTCCAAAAGATATTCCTGGTGTCCTGTCAGGTTGCCGTGGCCGGCGATTTCCTGGATGCGGGCAAAGTACGCGGCCATGCGGCTGTGCTGGCCGCCGCCAAGCAATTGCTTTACTCGGAACTTCTCCCATGCAGCTTGTTCATCTATGGTTAAGGACTTAGAGAAATTGCGGGCTTTGTACAGCGGTAAAAGTTCTTGCAGCCGGCTGTCTTTTAACTTGGGAGCCAGGCCGCTGATATCGTCCGGCCCGCCGGCCCGTATTGCGCTCATGGTAGTTTTATCTGCGGCGTCAAAAAAGCCGTCGTATAATTGCCCGTCAACAAACCGATCGTCGCTTAAGAATGTTTGCTGCCTGGCCTTATCCATCAATGCAGCGGCCGCGCTGACGTTATTTGCAAAATCGGGGTGAGCGCGCAGCGCGTTGTGATGTTTTTGGATTTGTTCAAGGTTAATAGACAGCCGTTCGCGGCTGGGTTCGTCTAACACGCCCATCGGCGCTACCGCCGGACATTTGTTGAATGCCAATGTCTTGATTGGAATTACCAGGTCGTCTTTGGTTCTTTCCGGCTTCCACTGCCAGGCGGCTGCCAGATCGGCCGGGCTTAACCCGAAGAGCGGTTTGGGGTCGTGCCGCAAATCGTACACTAATGCACCTTGGTTTTTTGGCGGTTGCGCGATCATGACGGCCACGGTCGTCTTCTGAAATTCGCTCGGATATTTGCCCGATGCATAGACGAACGGCTGGCGCGACGTTACCAGTTCCGCTACTTTTTGTTTGCCGCGCATATCCAGCAGATAATCGAAGAGTTTGGCGTGCTTGGACCGGATAAGTTTGGCAACCGCAATCGAAGCCATGACGTCACTAAGGGCATCGTGAGCATGAGCATGTTCCAGTTTGTTTACAGCGGTCAGCAGCTCCAGACGGTTTGTGGGCTTGCCTTCGCTGTCAAACGGCCACTCGATGCCTTCCGGCCGCAGCGCTCTGGTCATGCGCACCACGTCCAAAAGATCCCAGCGGCTGCGGCCGTCCTGCCACTGCCATTCATACGGATCGTAAAAATTCCGGTAATTTAGATATCTGATGAATTCATCGTCAAACCGGACGGTGTTGTAGCCAAGGAAAATCGTTCCCGGAAGAGCAATTTCTTCATAAAAAATCTTCAGGAATTCGGCTTCCGTAACGCCGTCGGCTATGGTTGCCTGCGGCGTGATGCCCGTTACCAGTACCGCATCAGGATCGGGCAGTGTGTCCGGCGTCATCTTGACCAGAATGTTGTGGGGCTGGCCCACAGGGTTGAGATCCATGTCCGTGCGCTGCCCGGCAAACTGCATAATGCGCGCGGTCTTTGGGTTAAAACCACTTGTTTCCAGGTCATAAAAGTAGAAGGTCGGCACGGCTTGTGACATAGCTACAAGTGTATCAGACCGGACTGAATGAGGCCTGCACATTACGGCGCGAAGGCTTGCCAATGAGGCGGCGCATCACAAAACGGCCGAGCAAGCTGGTGCCGGGCCGGACGGCTTCCATTTTGGCAGTCTGCCCGTCTGCGCCGGATTCCGGCGATTCGCCCGGGCCGTAGACTTTGCCGCTGGTTTGGACGCGCGACCGCCGGAAGACACCGGCACGCGTAACTTTGACTTCGTTCGGCACAAACACCCTGCCGCCGTTCATGGCGACTTTTTCCTGACGGTTGAGTACGCTCGGGTTAAGCAAACGCGTGGCAGAAGCCAGCTGTTCAACGGTTTTGACCTTCACGGGTACTGATTTTTTGCCGTGCAAATGGCGCGGCGCCGGTTTTTGTTCCATACCTGACAGTATGCCAAAAAAAGCCGCGGTTAGAAGATTAAGCCGGCATTGCCGGCGGTACTTCGGCCGCAAGGGGTTGGGCGTCCGGTATAAGCGGCACCACATTGGGTGTCGGTGCAGGTGCAACCAAACCGGCAGGCATGCGTAACCGGGGCATTGGCAGATCTACGATGCCAGCACGCTCCCTGAAGTTTAAGCATATCAGGGCGCCGGCCTCCAGATCATGGCACGCCTGCGGGCGATCGGCATATGCGGTACACTGCCGCGTAGTGGGGTCCAGGCGGGCACAATCAGATTCCAATGCATAAAACGCGGTATCCCGCTTGCCCTTTATTGGGAGTGGCTCATCTTCTAACCGGCGCAACAAGGAGCCGGCTGCGACCATGCCGTCGTATTCAGGCGCCGACAGTTGCAATTTGGCGCCTGCTAAGCAGCATGCACCACACGATTTACACAATTCCTGACTCATTGCCGCCCTGATTGAGGGGCTGCGTTCATATAACAGTGCGGTCTCCACCCTGTCCATACCTTTTAGTATAGGTTAAGCGTTTCAAAAATCAATTTGTCTGTAAAAATTAATACTGAATTTTGCCGACTTTTGCGATTTTTATTTTGGCTTCCGGAGCGATGCCTTGGCGCGTGAGTTCATGCATGATGCCCATTTTGCGCATAATATCGCGCAGCCGCCGCACGCCCTGCGGATTGTCAAAGTCTGTGCGGGAGGCAAACCGTTCAATTTTGCGGCCGGTAACAATAAAGCTGCCGTCGTCTTGTTTGGACACTTTCCAGGTATCTGTCTTATCTGTTAGTGTGATGACCGGCACGGATGGTTTCTCGGTTTCAATGGCTTGCTGCTTTTCTTTTTCCTTATCCACGACTTCAGCAACTTTATAAAGAAGTTCGGGAATATTCATTTTAGCGGCCGCAGACATTGCCAGCACAGGCACGCCGGCTGGTACGACTTTTTTAAGCCGTTCCAATTGATCATTCACGATGTCCTGGTCCAGACCCTCGATTTTCGTCAGTGCAACAACTTCTGGCCTTGAGGTTAAGTCTACTTTATAAGCTTTTAACTCGTCCTGGATGGTTTTATAAGCCGACGCTACATCTTCCTGGTACGCGTCTATCAGATGCAAAAGCACGGCGGTGCGTTCCACATGGCGCAAAAAGTCATCGCCCAGGCCTTTGCCTTCGCTGGCACCTTCGATCAAGCCCGGGATATCGGCCATGAGCAAGCTGCGTTTCTTGTCCACGTCAACTACCCCGAGGTTGGGGCGCAGCGTGGTAAATGGATAGTCGGCGATTTCCGGACGGGCATTACTGAGCGCCGCCAGCAGTGTGGATTTGCCGGCGTTCGGCAAGCCGATTAAGCCGACGTCGGCGATCATTTTCAATTCCAGCGTGGCCTTGAACGCATCGCCCATTTCGCCCTTTTCTGCCATGCGCGGCGTTTGGCGGGTGGAACTGACAAAGTGAGCGTTGCCGAAGCCGCCGTTGCCGCCTTTGGCCACTACTACCTGCTGGCCGTCGGCAGTTAGGTCGGCAACGGTTTGGCCGTCTTCGTTCATAACAGCCGTGCCGAGCGGAACTTTTATAACTAAATCGCTGCCGTTTTTACCGTGGCGGTTACGTTTGCCGCCGGGCGCGCCGGAAGGGGCTTTTAGTTCTTTCTGGTAGCGGAAAGAAGCCAGCGTATTCTGGTTGCGGCTGCCTTCAAAGATAACGTCACCGCCTTTGCCGCCGTCACCGCCGTCGGGACCGCCTTTGTCCACGAATTTCTCATGCCGGAAGCTAATGAGTCCGTCGCCGCCGTTACCGGCCTGGATGCTTACCTGTGCTTTATCTACAAACATTACTTACAGAGTACAGAGCATTCCTTAACTAGTCCATAGCCCATGGGAGGGGAGCAGCCAGAGCGGAGGAGTCACCTCCCCTCATGGACCGAGCGTTTCCGCCTTGGCGAAATGCGGGTTTATCCCGCAAGCGAGGGATTAGTAGATGTAAGAGTAGTTGCGGACCTGGTCAGCCGGGATTAAACGGTAGTCTACGCGGTTCCAGCCGCCGGCCGGCGCGCCGTTGGTAGGCGAAACCTGGCCGTGCGAGTTCATTTCCGAAATCCAGATGCTGCCGTCGGCGTTCACGATCTCTACAAAACCAACGTGGCCGTAGTAGTCGCGGGGCGGAACCCACCAGACAGCATACTGCTGAGGCGTGTTGCCAACCGGAATGCCGGCGGCCTGGGAGCGTGACTTCCAGGTACTGGCGTTACCCAGATTGCTTGGGATCGGCTTACCCACCTGGGCGCGGCGGTAGTCCGCCCACCATGTGCAGTAGCCGCGGTCATAGCCGCCGCTGCCGTATGTGGCACTAAAGCCGGCAGAAGAAAATGAAGCAACCGTACCGCCGAATACCGGACGCGAGAAGGCGCTGATGCTGCCGTCGGGAATTAGTACGACTTGATTTGCCTTTAGTCCGGTGGTTTCGGCATCATTGGCTTCGACAATAAAGTCCTTGTTGGCCTTGAACTTGGCTGCTAACGAGTCCGGTGTTTCGCCGGCTTTTACCGTATACACAATGCCGTTGATCGGCGGGATCAAAAGCTTGCTGCCAGGTGTAAGGGTGTCATTGCCCAAGTTGTTAGACCAGCGGATGCTGTCTGACGTAATGCCGAATTTAACTGCAAGGCTTGGAACGGTGTCACCCTGTAGTACCGTATAGCGCTTGATATCTTTGCTGGACTTGGCAGCTGTGTCGGCGATCTGCGGCTTGGCAACAATAGTCTGGTCAGTAGAACTGAGTGACAATTCGGTATTCACGGTGTCCGCCTTGTTGACCACGGCGCGGGCTTCCGGCAGGTTGGCCATACGGGCAATGTGCACGGCAATGTCCGCCGTAGACAGCTGGTCAAGCGGGTTTGTAACTTCTTCCTGGGCGTTCGTGGCCGGCAGCGCGCTTTGCAGATTCTGATTCTGGCCCTGGCCGGAACCGCGGGTAACGAACAGGGTTACCAGCACGAGCACGGCAAAATTAGCCGTGAGTAAGGCGACACGCACGGCCCGCCGCCTGTAGCGCTGGGCGCGCCGGCTGCTGCCAAACGAGAGCTTGGTTGCTTTCTTATTGCCTGCTTTTGGCCTGAATAAGGCCTTCAGCATATATAGAAAAGTCTTAATGGGGACCTCTCACTATTAGCTCTATAAAAGCAACCGTGTTTAATGTGCCTTTACGGCTACCTCAAACGATTGCTTGGTATATTTTATCACTTTAGTCAACTATTTTCAATGGTTTTAAGCATTAAAATTATGGCTGTCTAATCTGTTACGTATAGTGCGGGGCTGAAGAATTGCTATTGGCTGCAGAGTTTTTTGCAATGCTGGGCAACCAGGGCCTGGTGTTCTTCCAATGTCTTTGAAAAGTAGGTATTTCCGTCATCGCCCGCTACAAAATACAGGTAGTCCGTGGCGGCCGGCGCGGCCACGGCTTGCAAAGAGCTGGCGCTGACGTTACTGATAGGGCCAGGCGGCAGGCCCATTATCTTGTAGGTATTGTAGGCGGAATCGTACGTCAGGCTCGGTTTTTGGCCGGCCAGGATCGCTCCGTACTTTACCGTAGGGTCAGATTCCAGGCGCATGCCCTTTTGCATCCGGCTCAAGAATACTTGCGCCACTTTAGCGCGGTCGTTCGGGTTGGAGACTTCCTGTTCGATGATCGAAGCCAGAATAATTCCCTGGTGCACACTAAGTCCCCGCTGCGCCAATTTGGCACGGATATCTTGGGTCAGGTGTTTTTGCATTTCGTCCAAGGCATTATTAATTATCTGCTCGGGCGTGGTCACGGAATCTTTTTGGTAAGAATCCGGGTACAAATAGCCCTCTAAAGAAGCACCGGCGGGCTTGTCTACCAGCGCCGGGTGGCCCGCGTACTGGGCCGGGTCAAGCGCGGCCTTGGCTTGGTCCGGCGTATATCCGTTGTCTATTAATGCCTTGCGCACCTGGTCAATCCGGTAGCCGGGCACAATGGTGATGAGGTTCTTGGCAGTTTTGCCGGCTGATAATTCGTCCACGATAGCTGCGACGCCCTGGTTTGGCCTAAATGTGTACGTACCGGCTTGCAGTTTATCGCCGAGTTCCTTGGTGCGAACGTACCATTCAAACGCCCACGTGGCCCTGATCAGGCCCTGGCCATGCAGCAACACGGCTATTTCCTTTACAGAGCTGTCTTTGGGAATGTCCACGTCAATACTGCGCTGGGCAGCGCTGACCGGCTTGAGGTTTTCGTAATATTGGTGGCGGATGGCAATGGCGGCTACAGCTACGAAAACCAGGCACGTTAATAAAGTGACGGAAATTACTTTGACCCAACGTTTATCGGTCCGGTTCGCTTGTGAGTTGGAATTGTTATTCATCATTGTCAGATCCCCCAAAAAGGTGGTAAAGATTATAACCCATGCAGCTGATGGCCATGCGATTCTATAAAGCCTTCGAGGATATACGTGGCGGCCAGGGCATCGATATCGGCTTTGGAGTAGACGCTGCCGCGGCGGCTCAGTTCTTCTTCGGCCAGTTTTGAAGTCACGGCTTCGTTATACATTTTTACAGGAATGCTGACCTCGTGGGACAGCCGCGTGACAAACGCTTGCACGGCCTGCGTCTGCGCGGTGTTCTGGCCCTGCAGGCCCTGGGGCAAGCCAACCACAAGAAGCGATGCCTGCTCCTGGCGGCACAATGTGCCGATTTCCTGATAAATCTGATCGGTTACAAGCAATGTAGTTAATGGTTCCGGCAATAGCGCGATGGTGCTGGCGCGGGCTACACCGATACGCTTGGCGCCGACATCCAGGGCCAGAATAGACCCGGGCGGCTTGGGTGGCAGGGCGTCCTCACTTGTCATCGTCGGCTTGGGGCGTATCGAGCGTCAGGTTAATTTTCTTGACGTTTTTCGGCGCTTTGCTGACCCAGAACGGGCCGTATTTGACGGTGACATCCTTGACGCCGGGGCGGGCCGTGAGCAAACTGACGATCTCGCCTTTCTTTTTGCCGGCAATCTGCTGTTTGATTTCGTCGGGTTTTAGTTCCGGACCGGCCACGACTTTGCTTTCCAGCGAAATTGATTGTTCTTTGTCAGACTTCTTGGCCTGGACCTTAATAGTGGCGTCATCGATGCCGGTTTTTAGCAGCTTTTGCTTGGACTTGTCAATTTTGCCTTCGGCCGCCTTGGTAACAATCTTGGTGAGGTCGGATTTATTCACGCCCCACATGGTGTATGAGGTAACGGAAGTAACTGTTACATCGGTTGCTTCGTCGCCGACGTTTGCAGACGTTGTCACCACCGGCTCACCGGCAGCAAACGTGTCGGCGATGGCAAATAGCCCCTGGTCTTTTAACTTGGACTTGAGTTCATCGGTTGCGGTTTGGCCGGCTTTAGCGGAAATCTGCTGTTTAGCGTTGTCCACGTCGGCTTGGGCAATCACTTTTACGATCACGCTCGTCCCGCCGCTTAATCCGTCAGAGGAAGCAGACACGTCAGACCGTCCGGCAACCGTAAACTTTGGCGAAGACACATTATATTTGTCGCCGTTGCTCTGCGCCGCAATGTTTATATCCGACGCGGCCCATGTACACTTACCTCCGCTCAAGACCGGCGAAAAACTGGCAGCTTCCTGGGTTATGAACGTGAGCCCGTTGGTACTCAGGCCCGTTCCGGCCGGGACGCTGGCCGGCGCGTCGGCCGAACAAGCCCCGGCTGTCATGTCGGCCTTGCCCGTAGCCTTAGTACCGTTGTCTTTTTGGCCGGTAGCAGCAACTTTCTGGCTTTCGGTCTTTTTGTCCTCAACTACTTTTGCCGGCACAATGCCCTGGGCTTCGTCTAGAGAGGTGGCTGCGGTGCTGATAGTTATGGCCGGAGAGACATCTATGGTGCTGGTATCTGTTTTTACAGCGACGTCGGCGTGAGGCAGGACCGTGTTCGCTAAAATCAAGCCGATTACCAATAAAATAAATATGCCGATCCCCAAGAACAGGCGCATGCGGAACTTATTGAAGTTCGGGATCTTAAAAGCCTTGGCCTTTTTACCTTTGTCTTTGCCCGCCGCAGCCGCGGCCGGGGTTTCTTCGTCATTGTTTTCAATTTCTATGGTCTCGGCGTCATCGCCGGCCAATTCGCCTACTGACTTGGACGCATCCAGCGGTGCTTCGTCCGGGACTTCTTCGGCTTCTTCTTCGGCTGCGTTCTTAAGAGCCTTCATGTCAGGCGGCGCAGGAATATAAGGTTTGCTCTGCAGGTTTTTAGCTACGTGCATGCCCACGGCCCCGGCCAGCGGCAATATGCTGGGTTCGCTGGTTATGAGGACAACGTTCTTTTTGGCATCGTGCGCGCTGCGCTTTAAAAGCTTCATGTTAACAATACTCTGGAACATCGAAGCCCGTTTGGGCAGCACCAGCGCCACAATCTTTTGCGGTGAGTTCTGGACTTTGTCGATTATGCCGGTTATCTCGTCGTTGATGTCGACATAGACCGTGTCTTTATTCATACCCGGAGCATCCTGTCTATTTTTTGGCGGATGGAATGCGCGTTTTCTGAGGCATCATGCTGGACAGTATCTAAGCCTACGCGCAACAGGCCCATTGCTGTTATGAATGTATGGTCACTCACGTCGCCGGTCTTGTCAACCATGCCCACGACCAGATCCGGCTCGATATGCTCAACGACCGGCTTGCGCGTCAGCGGCAACTGCGAATACCAGTTGGTTTGGTCCAATCTATCGAAAAGCATGTCCAGGCTGGAACCGCCGCCGCACAGCAAGATACGGTGCGGAAGGTGGTCTAACTGGGTGAATTCGCTGAGCGCCAGTTCCACGCCGCTGGCCCAGACGTCGGTTGTTTTACCCAGGGATTTTTCTATGGCCGGCATTTTGCTGCGCGGCGTTTGGTTCGTAGACAATCCCAGTTTTAATTCTTCGGCTTTGGTAAAGCTGACACTGAGGTCGCGTTCGATGGCTTTGGTAAAGGCCCGGCCGCCGATACCGAACATTTTGGTGCCTTGCACGCCGCCTTCGTGAATAACGGCAATGTCGGTGGTGCCGCCGCCCACGTCCATGAGCACGGCGCTCATGCTGGCGTTCGGGTCGTTACCAATGACCGACCGGGCCACGGCAAAGGGCTCGGCGGCCACGGCCAGAAGGTCCAGGTCGAGTTCCTGCGCGGTGCGTTCCAAGGCGCCAATATGGATCATGGGCGCAAAGGCCGTGTACAGCTGCACCACCACATCGCGGCCCTTAAACCCAATAGGGTTGGTCACAGGATAGCCGTCAATTTCAATGTTCACCAGCGCGCTGTTAACCAACCGGACCTCCACTTCCTTACCGCCAAGTTCGTAGGCCAGTTGCTGCTTGGCTTTGTCTTGCGCGCGCTGTTGCAGTAGTTGGATAATGCGCTCCATTTCGGCCATGTCCAGTTCTTTTTCGGCATTTTTGCGCTTGCAGCGGACGGTTGTAGTAGTGCCTTTGACAAGTTCTCCGGCAATCCCGATGATGGCAGTGCGGACGCTCACGCCGGCCTGGGATTCGGCCTGGCTGAGTGCGGCGTCACAATTTTTTACCACGCTGCCGATGTCGGCAATAGCCCCGGCCTGCATGTCGGTCAGTTCCTGGTGGGCGCGGCCGACGCCGATAATCTCTAATTCATCGCCGTCAATTTTAGCAATCAACGCCTTAACGTTTTCCGTGCCAATATCCAGGGCGACCAAATGTTTGTTGTCACCCTCGTTTTTTTTGACATTAGCCTTGGCAACGACGTTCCTCCCAAGGTCTTTGATTTTTTGCACAAGCATAATCTAGGTTAGTATAGCACCCCGCGGCGTGCCATTGAACCCGTGCCGGGCCATTTGCGCATCATACCGGCGAAAAATCTACCATAAGGTTTATGTCTTTGGCCGCTCTGCAACTGCAACCTATGCCCGAAGCGGGCAATTCCGAACAAGCACGCGCATTGCTTGGGCAAGTCCTGCACAGCGACTTGCCGGGGTTCGTGGTCCGGCAGGCACATGCCAAAGAAAGTTCGGCGCAAGCTTTGCACGCCCGCGTGCTTGGGCCCGCGGGGTTCATACTGGGCCATGAGGTGCGGCATACCATTACTGATATCCGGTTCGCCGGCCAGATCAGGCACCAAGCCCGGCAGGCCGGCGACGGTATTTTTGATAAAGATCCGCTGCCGGACTTGTCTATTGTTCCGAATAGATTAGGACCGGCCGTTACAGCCATAGATTTTGCATCTGTCACGCTCGGCTCCGCAAACTGCCTGCTTTTTGAGCGCTCCTACTTAAAAGGGGCGCTTTCACCGGCCCAGATGCAATTGGCTTTGTACCACGCGCAACAGGGTTTTGTTACAGATTATACGTTCTCGCAGCGGCTGACCGGTGCCCAAGTTGAAACCGGCGATATTGTAATTTCTCGGGCCGCCGGGTGCCATCCGGTCCTGGCCAGTTTTAGAACACTGCAACAGCCGCGCAGCATGAAACTGCAACGGGCCTTCGGACCTCTGAAATAGTAGCATTCAAATAGAAAATTGGAGTAGCAAAGTATTTCTTATATAATTTGCATTCTACTAAAGGAGTCGCCAGTATGTCCGAACCCATGTTTGCAGACCGGTTAACATTCGTTGATTTTGCCGTCGGCTACGACGACGTGTATGCTATCGGTTTTACAGCGAACCCGGACGGCACAACCCGTAACCAAGGCGTACTAAAAGAAATGGCAAACGCTTTCGATTATCCTTTGACTCCGGAACCGGACGCTGAAAACTTAAACGGATTGCGCAGAATTGTCGGCCGGCACAAAACCTTGCAGGACAATATTGGCCAGGTCCAGGACGCCCTGGGTACAAATGACGATGCAGCTGGTATTGCCAGAGAATGGATTACCCGGTCCGCATTATTGGGCCGTGTGGAACGTTCATATCTGGGCCCGATGATCCAGGTGCCCAGCTCTATTGATGTTGCAATAATTACTGGCGGCGTAAGAAATTGGATGAACCGCCGGGCCGGCGAACTGGAGCGGTTCGCCCAGTCTCATCCTGTAGGTGGAATCGTCCTGTCCGGCGATAACACCCGTGTCATGCGCGAAGATGAAGGTACGGATGTACTCCCCGGGATGACTGAAGCAACATACATGGAAGAGGTGCTCGAACCCCGTTTGGGCCGGCTCGGTGTCCGGACGACGGTCATGAAAGTGAATCCCCGTCCCGACTATGCAGCCGGCGACGAAGTTGCCCTGGCCGCAGCCAAAGCCGCAACCGAAGGTTTACCTGCAGGCTTGGAGGAAGCCAGATTGCTCGTTGTAACGAATGCCGGGGCCTGGCCAATGGACGGCGGCCAGGTACGGCGCGCGGCCCGCAGTTTACAGCCCCGCTTTGACGCAACCGGCCAGCAACTCTTTACCGTCACGGATGCGTTTAAATTAGGCGTCACCGGGAAAGAACCAAAAGCAACCCACCAGAACCCGCTAACGGCCCTGGGCATGATCCCGCGCAACGTTCTTGAATTTGTACGCCAGCAAGCCTAATGCTGGTACAAGGGACCACCTATACAGAATTTTTCCGCGAACCAAACATGGCGGTCTTTGCAAGAGAAATCGCGCCGGATCTTGCGCAGAAAATGGGCGGCAGGTTGTTAATCGGGGAAGTCGGCTGCAGCACAGGCCGCGAGACGCTTTCGCTCGCTTCAGCTTTGGCTGTAGCAGATGTCGATTACAAAATAGACGCGTTTGACGCTCGAGGGTCAGGATTATGGCGGGCCCGCTTGCTGCCCCATTTCGTCAGGGCGTTTGATGCACCGCACGCCGACCCGTCCAACCTCAACAATATGAGCTTGGATACCAGCCGCGCATTGTATGGCTTTGAAGAAGCCTGCATGGACCACTTTGTGACAGGAGACATGTTTGGCATCCCATTTGTACTTCCGGCTCGGTCCATAGCCGACCGCTACAGATTTCGTAAACACAATATATTAGCCGAACCGCTGCCTGCTGAACGTTTCGGTGCAATCGTAATGAATAATATGTTGCAGCATTACGAAAACCCGGAAAAAGATAAAATTATGGAAAACGCCCTTAGTGGACTTAGAGATAGCGGAGTCGTACTCATAGAACATAACGTTTCGCTTTACAAGGATTGGGCAGACAACCTGCAAGAACGGCACAATCTGAAGCCAATAAAACGCGCCGCACCATACAGCCGCTCCGTCAGGCAGTATGTTAAGCCAGCACGCCCTTGATGCGGCGGATGCCGGCGGAGCTGGATTCTTCTTTGATAATCTTGAACTTTTTGCCGCCTTCAGCCAATTGGCCGGTGTGGTCCACATGGGGGCCGCCGCAGATTTCAAAACTAAAAGGCTTTTTGGCGCCGTCGGCGATCATTTTATAGACCTTGACTGTGTCGCCGTAGCGGTCGCCGAACTGGCCCAGGGCGCCTTTTTCTTCGACCGCGACTTTCGTCGGGTATTCCTTCCAGGTAACTTTTAAGTCTTTTTTGATCTGTTCGTTCACAATATCTTCGACTTGTTTGAGCTGTTGGGGTGTCACTTTTTCGGGATGGCTGAAGTCAAAGCGCAGACGCTCTTCGGTAATATTGGAACCGCGCTGGATCACGTGGTCACCCAGCACATCGCGCAAGGCCTGGTACATCAGGTGCGTGGCAGTGTGGTACTTTTTGTGCTGCAATGTCTGGCCGCCCAAGCCGCCTTTAAAGGTACCTTTGCTGGCCGTATGGCTGCGTTCGCGCTGCTCGGCCATCTTGGCATCGAATTGCGCGCGCCAGTCTTTGGACAGTTCAAAACCCTGCACCAGAGCTTCTTCCTGCGATAACTCCAAAGGGAATCCGTATGTGTCGTACAGCGTAAAGATATGCGAGCCGTCCAATGGCCCGGCCGCGCCCATTTTTTGCAGTTCTTTTACGCCTTTGCGCAGTGTTTGGCGAAAGACTTTTTCTTCTTTTACCAGCACTTCAATGACTTTGTCGCGATTCTTGGCGACTTCCGGGAAATCGTCGTGGTACAAATCGGCAATGACAGGCACGATCTCTTCTAAGAAGTTCTGTTCGATGCCAAGGTCAAAGGCGAAGCGGATAGCCCGGCGGATCAGCCGGCGCATGACGTAGCCTTGTTCCTTGTTGCTGGGCGTCACGCCGTCCACGGCTAAAAAGGCCGCGCCGCGCAGGTGATCGGCAATGACGCGCATACTTGTGGTGTGGCCGTCATACTTTTTGCCGGATAGTTGCTCTAATTTTTCGACGATCGGCCACAGCAAACTGATTTTAAAGACGTCCGGGCTATTAATGGCCGCCATTGCAATGCGCTCCAGTCCGCCTCCAAAGTCCACGTTCTGTTTAGGCAGTTTTTGAATACCCTTATCTGTTTTGACGTATTCCATAAAGACCGAGTTGCCGATCTCTACAAACCGGCCGCAGTCGCAGTTGGGGTGGCAGTGTTCGCCGTATTCGGTGTTATGCGGAACAAAATCGAATTCATAAAAGACTTCGCTGGTCCCGCCGCCCGGTTCGCCGGTTGGCATTTCCTGGGGCGTACCGGCCCGGCTCCACCAGTTCTTTTTGGCGTCGTAAAAGAATATACGCTCACCCGGTTTCATGCCGCGCTTGTAGCCGTCGGCTTCAGAGCCGATATCTGCACGTTCGGCATGGATGCCCTTCAATAAATATAATTCGCGCCAGATCTCCGCGCTTTCCTCGTCGCGGGGGACCTTGTTTGCCGGGTCGCCGATGAATACGGTCACATATAGTTTATTTGGATCCAGCCCGACAATGTCCGTCAGAAATTCCCAGAACCAGGGCAGCTGCTCTTTTTTGAAGTAGTCACCCAAAGACCAGTTGCCGAGCATTTCAAAAAAGGTGGTATGGCGGTTGTCGCCTACCTCTTCGATGTCTTGCGCCCTCAAGCACGTCTGGCTGTCAACCAACCGGGTGCCCTTGGGATGTTTTTCACCCAACAGATACGGCACCAGCGGCTGCATGCCGCTGCCGGTAAACAGCGTTGTGGGGTCATTTAAAGGGACCAAAAGGGCACGCGGCAAGATCGTGTGGCTGCGTTCTTCAAAGAAATTTAAGTATGCCTGGCGTATTTGTTGTGCATTCATTTTTCATAGTCTACCAGATGTTGGGGCTATTGCGGCGTAACTTTTATGATCGTATCAAGCTGGCTGCCATTGTCGGTTGTGACGTACAGTGAACCGTCCGGGCCCATTTCCGCGGCCCGGATGCGCCCGAACTGGTCTTTGAACAAAGGTTCCACTTCCGTTGTCTTGTTTTGGCCGTCAACTTTCATGACCAAAAGCTCCTTGCCTTTTAATACCGACATGGCCAGGCGGCCGTTCCACAGCTGCCATTTGGCACTGTCCAGAATGGTTGCCCCTGAAGGTGCAATTGTTGAAGTACCAGACGACCATACGGCATCAATAGCATTCGGGAATTTGGAGTGGTCGGTCATGACAACGGATTCGTTATAGCCGGGGATCGGGTCCCAGCCGAAGTTGCCGGAAACCAGCGGGTTGACTTCGTCGTCTATTGAACTGCCATGCTCTACAGAATATCCGTATATGTCGCCGTGTTTGGTTTTGTACAGCGCCAATCCCTGCGTGTTGCGGTGGCCGTAACTAAAGATGCGGGGGTCGTACGGCGCGCCTAGGTTGCCGGGCGCGGGCTGTCCGGTACGGTCAACGCGCAGTATTTTACCGCCCAGGCTCTGCGGGTTTTGCGGGTTCGTACCTATGGCGACATCGCCTGTACCAATCCACAAAAACTTATCCGGGCCAAAAGCCAGTTGGCAGCCCGAATGGCGCCCGGGAAATGTCTTAATATTGTAAGGCATACTCGTCACAATATCTGTTTTTGACCCTAGTTTGCCCGCGCTGACGTCGGCAAGCTTCCACCGCCCGACCCGGATATCCGTAGCCGTGCTGTAGCAGGCGTAAATAAAGCGCGTATCTGTAAAATCGGGGTCGATTGCCAGCCCCATAAGGCCGCTTTCCCCTTTGGCTTGTACGTCAGGAACCGTGCCTAAAACGACTTTCTGGCCGCCTTTGAGCATGCTGATCTGGCCGCCGCGTTCGGTAAACAGCATGGTTTTATCCGGCAAAAATCCCACGTCCCAAGGATTTGTCAGTCCTTTCAGAACAACTTCGGTTTTAAGCTTGGGCTTCTCGAACGGATTCAAAGCCGGCGCTGGCGGCGGCGGGCTCACTTTGGCAGTTTTTTTGCTGGCGTAATTGTAGACGTACCAGCCGCCTGCCCCCACTACCAGCAGGCAGGCAAATACAAACAAAAAGCCGCGGGCAAATTGCCGGTTCATGGCTTTAGCATAAGCTAAAAGCCGCCGACGCGAAAGATGCCGGCCTGTATAGATGCTATTTTGAGTAGCCCATTTGCGGAGGCGCCGTATGTGCTCCAGCTAAAAGCTGGGTAACATTAGGATAGGCAGCAAATGCGCAAATTGTAGAAAATTCGTCGAGCTTAATACCGAGTGACTGTTCAATCTTGAGCCTATTAAGTGTGCGCTGCTGCGGGGTGGCCTGTGTTTCCTGGGGGCCGGTTTCGTATGACTCGTTATTGCGCATACTAAGCGGGCCGGTCAGCCTTCCCCCAACTAGCCCTGCCGAAGAGCCGCTGGCACCGTAGAAACATGCGTCGCGCGTTTGGTCGCGCGGATTTATGCCAACGTATACTTGCGTGCGGCTCTCATCATACATATCTGAGGCCACGCCCAGGAATATTTCCTGCTCTGCTACTTGCAAGCCCCCGGCAGTTTCCGGGTAGCTGTACAAAACGGCCGTGGAACCGGGCTCTGGGAAGCCGCTTGCAGCATCTAACTCCGCAGCCGACAGCGCTGGACTTCTCGAGATAAATTCGCCCAATGGCCCCGAGTTTTCGACGCGCATAAGCGCGGCATCTGCTGCCGTAGAATATATGACTTGACTAATCGGCTGCACCCCGACTAACGCGCCGGCTTTATCAGTCACCTGTAGTCCGTACTGGGCACCGAGCTGGGTCGTCGCGTTATAAACATCTGGAATTTTACCAATAGCACCTTTGAGCGAGCCTTTTCGCTGACTGAAGGTAACGCAGTGTCCGGCCGTCAAAACGTACATGTCCGGGCCGGCGTTCACCAGCGTGCCGCTACAGCTTTCTACCCAAGTGGCATTATCCGAAGCCCCAGCTTGTCGGCTGGCTAACCGCACTGATGCTGCCTGCAGTTTTTCTTTCGTCTGCTGACTTACTTCTTGCCCGTGGCCAGGCAAATCCGCGACCTTTTTCAGATTAGTGCCTTCAACTGTTTCGGGCCGGATTGCGTCGCCTGCGAGCCCGGCAACAAGCCGTCCGAGCCGATGGTTTATGGCACGCTGTTGTTGGAATTCAGCTGACAAAGCAGCATCACGGGCATTTTGCGCATGTTGGTCAGCCTCGTACTTGGCAACGCCGCCGCCCAGAAGCGACAAAGCTACCGTTAAAGCGGTACTTGCAGCTAAACGGCGCGGGCGTCGCCGAGCGGAACGCGCACTATCTTGCGCTTCAATAGAAGGCTTATCCATAAATATATTTTACAATATTTTATTAACGATCGCAATATCAGGGGCTGTCATTCACTCTTCCGCAACGTCACATAGCTGGCCGTAATCGGAACGGTAGTTGTGGCCTAAAGTTGCTAGATTACAACTCCGCCGCCAACAACCCGCTCGCCCTGGTAGAGCACAGCGGATTGGCCCGGGGTTATGGCACGGACTTCGTCGGCCAAACTGAACTGCCAATTTCCATTTGGCAATTTTTTAATGCCCGTTACATCTACCAGCGGATGCCGGTACCGGGTTCGGACTTGCAGGTTTTTGGCATCAGGTTCGCCGTTGATCCAGTGGGCATCGGTAACGGTAAGTTCGGTCCGCCATAGCCGTTCGTCGTCCAGCTGTGTGGTGACATAGACGATATTCTTGGCCATGTCCTTGCCGACAACGTAGTACGGCAGGCCGCCGCCCACGTGCAGGCCATGGCGCTGGCCGATGGTGTAGTAAATGGCGCCGTCGTGCTCGCCAATCTCGGCGCCGTCCTGGTCTATAATCGCGCCCGGCTCTGCTGTGACAAATTGTTCCAAAAACTCTTTGATCCCTACTTTGCCCACAAAACAGATTCCCTGGCTGTCTTTTTTGTCAGCCGTGGCCAAGCCGAATTTTTTGGCGAGCTTCCGGATTTCGGCCTTAGTGGCGTATTCGCCGATCGGCATTAAAGTTTTGGCAAGGGCATTGGAATTTACGCGGTATAAAAAGTACGTTTGATCTTTGTTGGTATCTTTGGCGGTCAGCAATTGCGCCCGGCCTGCCGGCCACACGCTGCGGTCTTTGGAATTGTGGTTCACGCGGGCGTAGTGGCCGGTGGCGATCATGTCGGCGCCGTCAGCAAGCGCAGATTCCAAGAAGAGTTTGAACTTGACCTCCTGGTTGCACATGACATCCGGGTTGGGCGTGCGGCCGGCCTTGTATTCGTCGATCATATAGTCGACTACCTTATGCTTGTACTCCTTTTGGAAGTCGTACGTTTTGAAGTCGATGCCCAGGTGCACGGCCACGCGCTTGGCGTCCTGGTAATCTTCTTTCCAGGGGCAGACCATGCCGGGCAGATCTTCGGTCCAGTTCTTCATGTAAACTCCCACGACGGTGTAGCCCTGCTCTTTTAGCAAGGCTGCCGTGACAGACGAATCAACGCCGCCGCTCATGCCGACGTAAACGGTACTACCCATTATTACGGATAATTATACAACATTTAAACTGCTTGTCTTTCCAGCACATTGGGATCCTAAGCTTAGAATTCCACGTGGACAAGTTGTCGCGGCCGCTTCTATAGTGTCACCTAAATACTAGTGACTCCAGCGTAACTGGACTGGCCACAGTTAGGCCGCAAATGTAATCACACTGGCTCACCTTCGGGTG